>Ga0209099_1000090_pt1 | contig 99994 bp, 79 predicted proteins | sample AD_JPNHW2_MetaG_FD_184430 | JGI IMG/M metagenome (GOLD analysis project Ga0209099, IMG submission 184430) | Active sludge microbial communities of municipal wastewater-treating anaerobic digesters from Japan - AD_JPNHW2_MetaG (SPAdes) (version 2) | ecosystem: Engineered > Bioreactor > Anaerobic...
TACAGAAGTCCTCAACTGCTCCCACTGGCCGCCGGGCGTGTACTTCGGGCAATTGATATGCGATGGCAAAATTGTGGCAAAAGGGAAAGTGGTGGTAAAATAGAAATGAAACAAATAGAAATAATAACGAAAGATTCCCGCGCACGCGTCAGGGGACGCGCGCAAGCGGGGCGGGCTATACAGGAGATGGGGCAATTGAAAACTGCTGACCAAATTATATGGCAAACCGGCAAATCGCATTCGGGAGCTTATACTTGTTGCTTGTGGGTAAACGGCAATATAAAAGCTGCAGTTAAGTTTAATGTGGTACGTTAAGTGCCGTTGACCGGAAAGGCAGAGCCTCTTAATCTCTGCCTTTCATTTTTTTTCTTTTTATGAAACAAACGGTTCTACTATTAGCCCTGACTATTATCAGTGTTAACTCAATAGCTCAAATGTGGCAACGTACATATGGTGTACCTGGCCATGCTGAAATTGCAGTATGCACCGTCAATTCTTATGACAATGGATTTATAATTAACTTTAATGGTGATGGTGCGAATGTTCTTAAGGCTGATATCAATGGTAATATTTTATGGTTGAAAAAATATCTATACTATGAAAACAATTATATCGGTCCATTTAGCATTTCATCATCGCATGAAGGAATAATATTTCAAGGTGGTGTTATTTTTGAAGGAAACCTGTTTTATGCTTATATCGTTAAGACAAATAATTGCGGCGAATTCGTCTGGTGCAAAAAAAATATATTTAACTCTGAAAACCTGTTAAAATTTATTAAAATTAAATCTGATGATCAAATTATTTTTGTCACGGCTGCTTCCAGTTTAAATATTATGTTGGACCGATTCCAACTTTGGGAAATGAATTCCGATGGAAACATCAACTGGACAAAACAAGTACTGCCGGGTACGCAAACCTACTTCAGCGGTACTGAATTCCAACAGATGTGCTTTACCTCCGATGGCGGTAGCCTGTTGGCCGGTTATACCTATTATCCCTACGACACCACCAACAACCCCTGGGACGGCATACTGCAACCCTGCTTAGTGAAGCACGACAGCCTGGGCAACCGCCAATGGGTGTATCCGCCCATAAGCGGAGCCGATACCAACCACATAGGCTTCTTTAATGCCTGTGTGCAGGTTGGCAATACCTATTACGCGGCCGGAAGCAACTATAATTACGGGCCGGGGCATTTCCTCCAGCCCCTGGTAGCCAGGTTCGACCTCAACGGCAACCTGCTCAGCTATGTTAGTTCAGGGCCTGATACTATGTACCATGAACTTACTCAAACACTACCGGCAACGGATACATCCATATTGTTGATATCAGCTGCTAATACTGCTTTTGGCGACCCCAATTACCTTATGGTTTTTATTGCCAATACTTTAGGCAACTTCAATAAGGGCTTTATCCGACACGATTTGATCGTAGGGCAATATGGGGATGAGGTATGTATCATGAGAGACAATAAATTTATAATTCCATGTTCTTTTCCTATTGGTGGAATAAGTGCCAACACCGACATAGTCGCCATCAAGCTAAACGCCAACCTTGAGTACGACAGCATATACACATAACAATTCACTTACGACAGCCTGTGCCCGTACCCCATAGTATCAGATACTGTAATATGCAACTGCGAACCGTTTGTATCGGCAGAGGAAGCGGAAAGCGTTACTGAAGCCTTAAACATATACCCTAATCCTGCATCAGATCAAATCGTGATTAACTGCAGGCAGGAGAAACCGGCCGGAGGAGTTTTGCTGATTTACGACGTTTATGGACGATTGAAATACCAGGAAGAACTATCGCCGGGCAAAAGCCAATCCGTGATAAACTGTGAACCCTGGAAACCAGGCTTATACATAGCAAAATTTCAATCGGGCATAAAAACAAAGATTGGCAAGGTAATGGTCAAATAAGCGTAGCGTATGAAAAAGCAAATAATGAAAAGCACTTTGTTTCTGACAGTTATAAGCATGATGCTAATAACTATGCCGTCTGAAGCTCAGAATTTGCGTGAGATGTTGCAGCAATGCCCTGTAACCATCGAAAACGGGAAGATCAATTACTACATGCCTCAACAAGCTGGACCGTACTTTCAACTGCCACCTGCTCGTAAGCCGCAGTATGTCAACATTATAACAGTACCCTGGGTGCATCCGTTAACCAAATCGGTAAAGGAAACGCAGTCGGAAGTACTGCAATCGCTGCAGGAGTTTATAAGCCAACCACACCCAAACAATGCGGATAAAGAGTTGTTCCTGCGAAAGCTGGCGTGGTGCGTCATGTTGAACGCCTCCATAGCAAAGCAGGTTGATACGGAAATCACGGAATTCATCAATCAGCTTGCCTCAGATGAAGATGCCGGAATAAAAACCAAAGCCGGCCTTGTAGCACAATTGTTAGAAGATTATAGAGGAATCAGGTAAAATGCCCGTCACTCTTAATTTTTTCAATCGCCGGGTAGTTGCAATAAAAAAAAATAATTACTTTTGCACACCTTTTTACGGAAAGGCCGAATGTCCGATGGTGTAATGGCAGCACAAGAGATTTTGGTTCTCTTGGTCTAGGTTCGAATCCTGGTCGGACAACAAGGTTGAAAAACAGGAGACGCATCCCATCCGACCAGGATGAGAAGTGAAGGCGAAGCCGGAATCCCGACATTGTCGGGAAAGCCTGGTCGGACAACAAGGTTGAAAAACAGGAGACGCATCCCATCCGACCAGGATGAGAAGTGAAGGCGAAGCCGAAATCCCGACATTGTCGGGAAATCCTGGTCGGACAACAAGGTTGAAAAACAGGAGACGCATCCCATCCGACCAGGATGAGAAGTGAAGGCGAAGCCGAAATCCCGACATTGTCGGGAAAGCCTGGTCGGACAACAAGGTTGAAAAACAGGAGACGCATTCCATCCGACCAGGATGAGAAGTGAAGGCGAAGCCGGAATCCCGACATTGTCGGGAAATCCTGGTCGGACAACTAAAATGTACCAGGCTTCTGGTGGGACTTGTATGACTGTCTCCGGAAGCTGCCGGAAAGCTTCTTCAGCCCTGGCTGAAGAAGGCTGAAGGAATCAGGAGGGGACGAGTGTCCCCTCTTTTATTGTTTAATTCACCGGAAGATGATCAGGGAAAGTCAAATAAGGAAATTAGCCGAAGCGCACCTCGCCGGTACCGACCGGTTCATCGTGGATGTGATTGTAAAGCCCGGGAACCGCATCCTGGTATTTATCGACAGCGATACCTCGGTGCTCATCGACCATTGCGCTTCCCTGAGCCGTTATATCGAATCGCACCTCGATCGGGACGCCGAGGATTTTGAACTCAATGTATCCTCGTCGGGAATCGATCACCCATATACGCTTGTACGCCAATACATCAAAAATACAGGCCGAGAAGTCATCGTCACCCTGCCCGACGAGCAAAAGATCACCGGAACGCTGGTAGCTGCCGATCAAAAAGGATTCGATATCCTCGAAAAGAAAAAAGAAAAAAAGATCATCACGGAAATAGCTCACCATTTCGCTTACAGCGAAATCAAAGAAACCAAGGAAGTCATCAAATTCTAACCTTCAAACATATACAGCCATGGCAGAAATGGAACACATCAACCTTGTGGAAACCTTCTCCGAGTTCAAGGAATTCAAGAACATCGACCGTGAAACATTGATGCGTATCCTGGAGGACGTTTTCAGGCACATGCTCATCAAAAAATACGGCACCGACGAAAATATCGACATCATTGTAAACGTCGATAAAGGCGACCTTGAAATCTGGCGTAACCGCGGAATTGTTGCCGATGGCGAAATTGAAGACGAAAACACCCAGATTGCCTATTCCGACGCCATCAAAATAGAGCCCGATTTCGAAGTAGGCGAGCAGGTTTCGGAACCCATCCGCATGGACGATTTCGGCCGCCGCGAAATACTGGCCATCCGCCAGAACCTGGTTGCCAAGGTTCAGGAGTATGAAAAGGACAATATTTACAGGAAATACAAGGATAAAATCGGTGAAATTGTTGCCGGCGAAGTGTACCAGGTATGGAAAAACGAGATCCTGATCGTTGACGACGAATACCTGGAACTCACGCTTCCCAAAACCGAACAGATTCCCGGCGACTTTTTCCGCAAAGGCGATTCGATCCGGGCCGTGGTTTCCAGGGTTGAAATGAAGAAAAACTCCCCGCAGATCATCCTTTCCCGCACTTCTCCGGTATTTCTCGAACGCCTGCTCGAGTCGGAAGTTCCCGAAGTGTACGACGGGCTTATCACCATCAAGAACATTGTCCGCGTTCCGGGCGAACGTGCAAAAATCGCCGTGGAATCCTACGACGACCGGATTGACCCTGTGGGCGCCTGCGTTGGGATGAAAGGTTCGCGTATTCACGGGATCGTCCGCGAGTTGAAGAATGAAAACATCGATGTGATCAACTATACCACCAATCCTCAACTGTACATCCAGCGCTCGCTGAGCCCGGCAAAGATCACCTCCATCCAGATAGACGAAGAAAACAAACGCGCCGAAGTGTATATGAAACCCGACCAGGTTTCGCTGGCTATCGGTAAGGGCGGGCACAACATCAAGCTGGCGGGTAAACTCACCGGATACGAAATTGACGTGTACCGCGATACTGAATTTGATTACGAAGATGTTGACCTCCAGGAATTCAATGATGAAATTGACCAGTGGATCATCGACGAGCTGAAATCTATCGGCTGTGATACCGCCAAAAGCGTACTCGAACTTGATGTTGAAGAGCTTGTAAGGCGTTCCCAGCTTGAGGAAGAAACGATCAAAGAAGTGATCAAAATCCTGAAAGCCGAGTTTGAATAAACTCGTTAAGTAAAGAGGCTTTGCCGATTTACTTTCCCGTACCCCTAGATAACAGGCACATTGAATGGTTAAACCGGCTAAACAAATTACTTAATTTCAGATTGAAAATAATATCGTACTTTTGCAAACTAATACCGATCTATAGGAGAAACCTGGTAAACAGCATGTCAGAAGGAAACATAACAATACGGCTGAGCAAAGCCGCAACCGAGTTTAACGTTGGCGTTCAGACTATCGTCGAATTCCTCCACAAAAGGGGGCATAAGATCGACAGCAGTCCGAATACCAAGCTGACTCAGGAAATGTATAACCTTCTGGTGAAGGAGTACCAACCTGACAAGGCTACCAAGGAGAGTTCAAAGAAAATTGAACTTGAATACCTGCACCACCAGGCCCTTTCGATCGACGACCGGAAAGCCCCGCTGCCTGAAGAACCGGAAGACCGTGAAAGCAGCGAGCTGATCATCAAGACTTTTGATGTCCAGAAGCAAGCACAGGCTAAACAGGTAACAGAGCCCGTCAGGAAGCCGGAACCCCAGAAAGCCGTTGAACCTGTTATCACGGAACCCGCCCCTGCCCCAACGCCTAAACCAACGCCCGTCCCGGCAACTCCTTCCGTTCCCGTTCCCGCTCCCGCTCCCACTCCCACTCCCGTTCCTACTCCAGCACCTGCTCCGGCTCCCGCTGTTCCTGCACCTGCTCCGGCTCCCGCTGAGGTACCAACTCCTGAGCCAACTCCCGAACCAACTCCCGTTGTAGCGGCGGTTCCACCTGCGCAACCACCCGTTCCGGCTCCGGCTCCTGCTGTTCCTTTGGCCCCGGTTGCAGAAAAAGAACCTGAAGTTTTACAGCCGGAACAACCGGCTGTTCCGGTTCAGCCTGCTCCAAAGCCCGAAGCGCTTGAGCCCGTCGCTGAAACTGAACCTGAAACCGGGGAACCCAGCGGACCGCAACTGAAAGTGCTGGGAAAAATCGACCTGGGCCAGTTTGATCAGAAAAGCAAAAAGAAAAAAGGAGAAAAAGGCGGGAAGAAAAAGGCCCGGGAAGAGGCTGTAGAAGTTCCGCCCGTTGAAGAAAAGGTTGTTGAAGAGGCCATACAGCCCCCTGTTGAAGAAACTGTGATACCGGTTAAAGAACCGGTTGCAGAGGTCGCCGCCGACGCCTTAAAAGCTGACCAGAAATCCGAAATCGCGGCTCGTCAGGGCATCTATTCCCGTGAAGACCCGAATTTCGTCAAGACAAATATACCGACCCTTGAAGGGCCCAAAGTATTAGGGAAGATCGAATTGCCCAAACCGGCTCAGCGCACCGACGGACGAAAACCCGTTGCATCGTCGAGTGAGGATCACGGCAAAGATAACAAGAAGAAAAAACGCAAACGTATCAAAGGCAAAGGATCGCCCGTTGAAACCGGAACGGCGCAGCCAAAGCCGCATGAAGCCGATAAACAGCGCCCGAAAAAAGAAAGGCGCGGCCGCATCCCTGAACCAAAGGTTGAGCTTTCGGAAGAGGAAATCCAGAAGCAGATTCGCGAAACCTTGCAGCGTTTGAGTGGCACAGGCAAATCAAAAGCCTCGAAATACCGCCGCGAAAAGCGTTTGGCTGTCAGCCATCATCTGGAGGAAGAAGCCGAACGCATTGCCGAGGAAATGAAAATCCTCAAGGTTACGGAGTTTGTTACTCCCAATGACCTGGCAAATATGATGAATGTGCCGGTTACACAGATCATTGCCACTTGTATGTCGGTGGGGCTGTTTGTTTCCATCAACCAGCGCCTCGATGCTGAAACTATCGCGTTGCTGGCCGATGAATTCGGTTACAAGGTTGAATTTGTCAGCGTTGACGTTCAGGAATCTATCGGAAGTCATGAAGAGGAAGACCGGCCTGAAGACCTGTCACCCCGTTCTCCGATTGTCACCGTCATGGGCCATGTTGACCATGGAAAAACATCGCTGCTCGACTACATCCGCGACACCAACGTGATTGCAGGCGAAGCCGGGGGAATCACGCAGCACATCGGGGCTTATGAGGTAAAACTCGAGGACGGACGCCGAATCACATTCCTTGACACTCCCGGCCATGAAGCGTTTACGGCTATGCGCGCCCGCGGAGCCCAGGTAACGGATATTGTTATTATCGTAATTGCCGCCGATGATACGGTGATGCCGCAAACCATCGAAGCCATTAATCATGCCCAGGCTGCCGGCGTTCCTATGGTATTTGCCATCAACAAGATGGATAAGCCGGGCGCTAATGCTGAAAAAATCCGCGAAGAGCTCTCAAAACTCAACATCCTTGTCGAAGACTGGGGTGGCAAATATCAGAGCCAGGAAATATCAGCCAAGAAAGGCACCAACGTAATGCTGCTGCTCGAAAAGGTGCTGCTTGAAGCGGAAATGCTTGATCTGAAAGCAAATCCCAAACGAAAAGCCATCGGAACGGTAATTGAATCAGCTCTTGATAAAGGCCGCGGTTATATTGCCAAAATGCTCGTTCAGAACGGAACCCTTCATATTGGCGACGTTGTGCTGGCCGGATCGGTGTATGGCAAGGTAAAAGCCATGTACAACGAACGGAATCAGGCCATCAAAGAAGCGGGCCCTGCATGTCCCGTGCTGCTTCTTGGTATGACCGGCGCCCCCCAGGCCGGCGATAATTTCAATGTGATGACCGACGAACGCGAAGCCAGGCAACTCGCCACCAAACGGCACCAATTGCAGCGTGAACAAGGCATACGGACCCAAAAACATATTACCCTCGACGAAATTGGCCGACGCATCGCCATTGGCGACTTTAAAGAGCTGAATATCATTGTAAAGGGCGATGTAGACGGCTCCGTGGAAGCCTTGTCCGATTCACTGCTGAAGTTATCTACCGAACAGGTTCAGGTAAATGTTATTCATAAATCAGTGGGCGCCATAACCGAAAGCGACGTATTGCTGGCTTCAGCCTCCAACGCCGTGATTATCGGATTCCAGGTACGTCCCAGCCTGAATGCACGCAAGCTTGCCGAACGCGAAGAAATTGATATCCGCCTGTATTCGATCATATACACTGCCATCAACGAAATTAAAGCCGCTATCGAAGGTATGCTTGCGCCCGAAATCGAAGAAAAGATTACATGCAACGTGGAAGTGCGCGAAGTATTCCGTATTACAAAAGTGGGTTCTGTGGCAGGTTGTATGGTCCTTGACGGAAAAATTAACCGGAATACCCGCGTAAGGGTGATCCGCGACGGTATCGTAATTTATACCGGCGCGCTGGGGTCGCTCAAACGTTTCAAGGACGACGCCAAAGAAGTCGCTTCAGGTTATGAATGCGGATTAAATATAGAGAATTTCAACGACATTAAAGTCGGCGATATCATTGAGGGATACGAAGAGATAGAAATAAAACGCAAACTTTGATGACGCAGGAACAGCGAAAAAAAAACCGGCAGCAGCCGGTTTTTTTTTGCTGATTCATATCAGCTACTTCTTTGCAATGTCCCGTTCAATATTCACCTTGTCACCAATCAGGGCATAGGAAACAACTTCGCCCTTTTCATCCTTCTGAAGCAAAAGCTCCAGGTCATCATGCGTCAGGTTATTATAAGCTTTTATGCTGGCTTCAGCCAGCGTCCAGATTGATAATTCCGGCGCAGGCTCGGTCTTTGTCCTCCTGTCGTCAATCACTTTGTCTTCAATATGGTTGAATACCCCTTTCCATATTGTCCGGACAGGATTTTTATCAGGAGCATTCAATGAAGCGTATTGTATTTGTTCCGAAAGTTTTACACTGTTATAAAGATCGATATACCGGCTACCATAAAACCGGCTCTGACGGATGAATAAGAATTCAGGTTCAATGCAGTTTTTTGAACTGATCCTGCATTCTGCCAGGGGTTCCAACATTGGAACGGCCGTCCTGTCATCATTGTTTTGCACTTTAACCGGTTGGCTTGCTGCTATATACACGGTTGTTCCGGACGAAGCGGATGTGGTTACCGCAGGTATTTCTGCATCCGGAACATTATCCTGATGTTGGGCATCCGAAGGCAGGTCAGGAATAACAGCCGGGGTAACGGCCGTTTTTGCGCTCTTGATTTCAGCAAGCTTATCCGAAGGCCGGTTCCTCTCCCAGGCAAAGTAAACGCCCATCAATAATGCGACTGACGCGGCGGCCGACATGGCATAATAAACAATACGGCGCACCGGGACAATGGTATGTTTCAGTGAGGCCTTTTCCCGGTAAGTAACTGATGTATCCGGCTGCAGCTTTGTTAATCCGAAAAATTTCATCTCTTTACGGAACCGGGGGTTTTGCTCCAGGAAATCATCCAGGTCACCGGCTTCGTCATCGCCAAGCAAGCCTTCCACCTTCCGGATCATGAATTCTTCGCAATTCGCTTCATTCACTGGGTTTTCATGCGGAATTACATGTTTTAACAAGTGTTTATTGCCATATACGATCTCGATGGCGGGGGCCAGCCTCGTATGCGCATAAATCCTGCGATCCTTCCGGAATCCAGGGTTCCGGTTAACAAAATCATTCAGTTGCGATAGAGTTTCATCCGGTAAAAGCCCCTCTGTTTCAGCAACCAGGTATTCCTCAATATTTTCAGTTGTGACAGGTCCGGAATAAATTTCCACATTTTTTTTCAGAAAATCCTTTTCGGAAAAGCTTACGGAATCATCAACAGACAGGGAGACATTTTCAAATTCGTCAAATTCTTCTTTGAGATCAGGGTTCTGCCCGATAAATACAAGCACCGCGGCCATCTCATCAGGGTTCAGGTTCCCTTCATGATAGTCGAGGAAGTATGCTTCGTAATTATCGCGGTTTATCTTCATTGTTTGCTATGGTCAGTAGGTGGTTGCTTCACACTGTCGGTATTGCTTTCTTCCATTCTCGCTTCTTATTGCTTTAAATCACCAGATCCAGTTTTCCGATATACTGTTTCAGAAAGGTTCTTGCCCTGAAGATGTATACCTTGACCTGTGATTCGTTTAATCCGGTTATTTCCCCGATTTCATCATAAGCATAACCTTCATAGTCCCGAAGCAGTATCACGGTACGCTGAATTTCGGGAAGTTTTGCCACAGCCTCGTCAATCACTTCCTTCAGGTCGCTGAATGCGTTGTTGCTCTGCAATTCCGTATCGTAAGTTCCGTCCATTTCACTATACCTTTTATTCCTGCGGATATGATCGATCATGGTATGGTAAGCCGTTGTAAACAGGTAGGCCTTTGCCTTCTCGAAACTGATATCCTTTACCCGTTCCCAGAGCCGCACATAGGATTCCTGCACGATGTCGTTGGCAGTATCGTCATCCTTTATATTTTTCAGGATGAACCGATAAACCCCGTCGGAGTAAAGGTCGGCACACGAATTGTACTCAGCTACCGTCATGTGTGTTCTTCTTGTTAAGCAGGCTTCAGATATAGTACGGTTTTAACAGCTATAAAGTTACAACCTGAATGAAATTATACCAAATTCATCCTCCGATTTAAGCATGCTGATGCATCATCCGGAAGTATCCGAAACCGACCCGGCATGAAATGATCACCGGTCCGTCAATGAACAGTTTTGATTAATCAAGCTTCAGCACTGCCAGGAAAGCGCTTTGCGGCACTTCCACCGTCCCGATCTGGCGCATACGTTTCTTCCCCTTCTTCTGCTTCTCAAGAAGCTTGCGTTTACGGGTGATATCCCCGCCGTAACATTTGGCAGTAACGTCTTTGCGAACGGCTTTCACGGTTTCGCGCGCTATTATTTTGGCCCCGATAGCAGCCTGGATGGCGACATCGAATTGCTGACGGGGGATCAGTTCCCTAAGCTTTTCACAGATGCGCCTGCCAAAATCATAGGCATTATCCCTGTGTATGAGCGTTGAGAGCGCATCTACGGCGTCGCCGTTCAGGAGGATGTCCAGCTTGACCAGTGATGCTTCCTTGTATCCTGAAATATGATAGTCGAACGAAGCATATCCTTTTGAAATGCTCTTGAGTTTATCATAGAAGTCGAAGACGATTTCGCCCAGCGGCAGTTCAAAATTCAGTTCCACCCTGTCCTGCGTCAGGTACACCTGGTTTTTAAGCATTCCACGCTTATCGAGGCAGAGTTTCATGATGGCGCCGGTATATTCCGACTTTGAGATGATCTGGGCCAGGATATAAGGTTCCTCAACATGGTCAATAGTGGTGATATCCGGCATCCCGGAAGGATTATGAACCTCAATTTCGTCTCCTTTGGTGGTAAGCACTTTGTACATAACATTGGGCACCGTGTTGATGATGTCCATGTCGAATTCGCGGTCGAGGCGTTCCTGCACGATTTCCATGTGCAGTAAACCAAGGAACCCGCAACGGAAGCCAAAACCCAGGGCTGCCGACGATTCAGGTTCAAAGGAAAGGGCAGCGTCGTTGAGTTGCAGTTTTTCCAGGGAGGCCCTCAGGTCTTCGTAATCGTCGCTGTCGGTAGGATAAATGCCGGCAAACACCATCGGTTTCACATTTTTGAAACCTTCAATGGCATTATTACATGGAGTTTCGGCATGGGTGATGGTGTCGCCTACCTTGATTTCCTTGGCTGTTTTAATGCCCGAAATAATATAGCCCACGTCCCCGGCACTCAGCAGCGGGCAAGGTTCCGGTCGTAACCGGAGGATTCCGATTTCGTCGGCATGGTATTCCCGCTGCGTGGCAACGAATTTCACGTAATCATCGGTGTGGATAGTGCCGTTCACTACTTTAAAATAGGCGATAACGCCGCGGTAAACGTTGAATAACGAGTCGAAAATAAGCGCCTGCAACGGTGCTGCCGGATCACCCTTTGGAGGAGGGATGCGGTTAATAATGGCTTCAAGTATGGCATCAACGCCATAGCCGGTGCGGGCGCTGGCGCGAATGATCTCTGAAGGTTTACAGCCGATCAGGTCAACAATCTGGTCCTCCACCTCATCGGGCATGGCGCTGTCGCTGTCGATTTTATTGATTACAGGAATGATCTCCAGGTCATGGTCGAGGGCCAGGTACAGGTTTGAAATGGTCTGAGCCTGAATGCCCTGGGTGGCATCCACCACCAGCAAGGCCCCTTCGCAGGCGGCAATGGCGCGCGAAACCTCGTAGGAAAAGTCAACGTGGCCGGGAGTGTCGATCAGGTTGAGCTTGTAATTCTTCCCTTCAAAAGCATAGTCCATCCTGATGGCATGACTTTTAATGGTGATTCCGCGTTCGCGTTCCAAATCCATGTCGTCGAGCACCTGGTCCTGTTTCTCACGGTCGGAGATTGAGCCTGTCATGTCGAGCAGGCGGTCGGCCAGGGTACTTTTACCGTGGTCGATATGGGCTATGATACAGAAGTTTCGGATATTTTCCATCGTGTGCAAAAGTACGAAATCTGCCGTACGGTTCAAATTTCACACATCATACCGGATTGCCTGTTAAAATCAATCCTGTCTGCAGTAAAAAAGTCAGAAGGTTAAAGCGTTCTAAAGGATGGCTGTCGGGCTGAAACCATTGCAGAGATAACAGGTTCAAGGATTTTCAGTCTCCTGACGTTACTTTATCACTATCCGTTTTCTGTGGGCTGTTAGCCTTTGGCGTTTTCCGTTTTGCGTTTTCCGTTTTACGCTCTCCGTTCTCCGTTCTTCGTGTCACGTCCTCCGTTCTCCGCTCTCCTTGCCCCTTGCCCCATGCCCCTTGCCTAATAACTCCCATTATAATCAATCCTTTCTGCAGTAATAAAGTTAGAAAATTACAGGAACCCAATTAAACCTTACAGGCCCTGTAGCTGTTATAATATTTCTGCCTACCTTTGCATCTCACTTAGGATTTATTTCACATACCTAAAAATCAATACATTATGACAAAGATTAAAGTTGGTATCAATGGATTCGGCCGCATCGGCCGCCTTGTCTTCCGCGCATCCACGCTCCGCGATGATATTGATGTTGTTGCCATCAACGACCTTATTGATGTCAATTACATGGCATACATGCTGAAATATGATTCCGTTCACGGACAATTCAAGGGCACTGTAGATGTGAAAGACGGTCATCTGGTTGTAAACGGACGGACTATCCGGGTTACTGCATGTAAAAACCCGGCCGATATAAACTGGTCGGAAGTTGGCGCGGATTACGTTGCCGAATGTACTGGCCTTTTCCTGACGGCTGAAGCCTGTCAGTCGCACCTCAACGGAGGGGCAAAACGGGTCATCATGTCGGCTCCTTCAAAAGATGATACCCCTATGTTTGTTTACGGCGTTAACCATAAGAAATATGCCGGCGAACAGATTATTTCAAACGCAAGCTGCACAACCAACTGCCTTGCCCCTCTGGTAAAAGTCATCAATGATAAATTCGGAATTGTTGAAGGTTTGATGACCACCGTTCATGCAACCACGGCTACACAAAAGACGGTTGACGGGCCTTCGGCCAAGGATTGGCGCGGCGGGCGTGCTGCCGGCGGCAACATCATCCCTTCGAGCACCGGTGCTGCCAAGGCTGCTACCAAGGTTATCCCCGAACTGAAAGGAAAACTTACCGGAATGTCGTTCCGCGTTCCTACCCTTGACGTATCGGTGGTTGATCTCACCTGCCGCCTGGAAAAAGCTGCAACCTACGACGAAATCAAGGCTGCTGTTAAAGCCGCCGCCGATGGCGAACTGAAAGGCATCCTGGGGTATACCGAAGACGCCGTGGTTTCAAGCGATTTTGTCGGCGACAGCCGTACTTCAATTTTCGACGCCTCTGCAGGTATCATGCTGAATCCTAATTTTGTTAAACTCGTTACCTGGTACGATAACGAATGGGGTTACAGCAATAAAATCCTCGATATGATCAAGCATATGAGCACCGTAGCTTAATCTCCCTTTTCGGATTATTGAAAAGCTGCCTTCGGGCGGCTTTTTTATTTTATCAGCTTTCTGATATACTGGTAATCAAGATAATATAAAATCCTTACCGAAAAGCTATTGGTCTGCGGAGTGCTAAAAGTTTTCTCAAGGTTATCAAAGTAATTACGGATCATTGTTTCATCAAAAGTATTAATGGCGTTCTTCCACACAAAACTCAATTCGCTTCCGGGAGCAAAATACCAAACAAATTGCGCATCGGCGGTAAAAGCGTTGAAATTAATATCATGTTCGCCCTGGTAATCTGAACTCTCAAGATCGCCATTGCCGTTTAACAAAAAGAAACTGTCGTAATCAACCTGCGACCAGTAATGGCGCAGCCGTAGCGTAACGGCTGTTTTGGTGCTGAACGTATACTGCCCGCTCAGTACCGAGTTTAATGTTTCTACCGTCCTGCGCCCGAAAAAAATCATCGGTTTTCCGATAGTATCGTACAGGGTATTAACCCAGCCAAAATCATTTTTAAGCATGTTAAAGTCAACATCCAATGTCAGGGTAACCTTGTCGTTGAACCTTATGCGGGGGATAAGTTCAGCTTCCCATCCCTGTGAATGGTTTCCGGGTGTTATTGTAAATTCGGTCACGCTTTTCACATAAAAAGGCTTCCGCGAATCGGTAGTGATAATGGCATTGAAGCTATAATAGGCCGGTTTGTGATACATAAATCCCCAGAGCCGCGGTTCGTAATAATCATGAAACCCCAGCGGGCTGGCGCTCAGCACAAAATGGGTTACCCAGTAATTGGAATAAGTCGTTTTGTTGGCGGCTTCGAAAGTCAGGCACTTTAACTTTGATGCTTCAAAAAGGGTGTTATAGGTGGTTGAGAAACGGGTGATCGTATTTATCATGATACCCCTGGGTCGCATGACCATATGATAGAGATGAAGGATATTTGAAGCGTAATTGTTGTTCAGCAGAAAGCCCATGTCATTGGGATCATATACTTTATCAGCCTGTGCACGGACCAGATAATACTGGAACTTTCCATTCGGCTTTGAAATATCTATTTCCATAGCATGGCCGGTAGCTGTTTTCAGGCCTTTTTGAATCTTGTTGCTGACATTCAGCTTCCCAAAAAAGACGAAGGTGCTCTTTTTATTGCTTAACCTTGATTCTACTCCCGTAACATTGGCGGCATAGCTGTCCTTAGGGCTGTAATAATTGGTATTTATCAGCGAAACATAGGATTTGTTCCTGAGGTTTTGGTCGAGCACCAAAACGTTATAATTGGTAAAAGGCTGCGTCAGCACTTTGCGCGTTGAACCGGTTTCGGTATTTTCCAAGGTTGCCCAGGTATTGGCGGTCATGGCATTAAACAATCCGGCGCCAAGCCCATTGGCGTTTCTGCCCGAAATTTTTGTGGCATTAACAATACGGGCCTGGTCGGGGTTCATTTTAACGGTTTCATCCTGTTCCGCCTGATCATACGCCGAATTAAAATTCCTGGGCGTGCTTCCCACCCGCCTTGAATAAAAAATACCGCATTTTTCAAACATCTCGGTGCTTTCGGTGAAAAACTGCCGTTTTTCATCGTAACGGATCTCAAAGGGAGACAAATTCAGTACCCGGTCATCGCTTTGCACCTGACCGAAATCGGGGATCACCATCATATCGACAGTATAGCTTTCGTTGATCCCGAGCCGGAGATCCATGCCGCCCCTGGCCAGCGAAGACCATTGCTGCCTCGATGGATTTTTTTCAACATAACCGGCAATGTACGGCGTAACCGACAGGCGCAATGGCGGATCGACATTTTGCATACCGGCAACTTCGCCGTAATATTTGAAAAGATCATCCTGAACGGTATTATCCACGTAACACCAGGTGGACCATTCGTTCCTGCGTTTCAGGTTTCTCCACATATTGATACCCCAAACCTGCTTTTCGGCAGTTGAAAATCGCAACGCAGAGAATGGAATTTTCACTTCTACGATCCAGGCCGAATCGGTGATCCTGGCCGCCGATTCCCATACCGCATCCCAGTTAACATCTTGTCCCAGCGCTGAATACTTGGTATCGTTCTGCAACCCTATCGGACTGATTTTGAATTCATACATATTCAGGGCATCATTATAAGGCAGAATGTCAAAGGAGATATAATCGGTATTAAGCAGTTCTATCTGGTCGCGTTTCCCCATTTCGCGGCAAATGCTGTCGGGATGCGGATCGTACATCACGGCGGAAGCATAAAATGCAATATCGTCGAAACCAAAACGGACTTCGGTCCTGAAGGGCGGCTTGATGCCGTTTACCGGGGCGTACTCAGTAAAATCGCGGGCCACCGGAAGGTTTTGCCAGAAAAGTTCATCAAGGTAACCGTCAATTTTCGGGGCTGATTCAATCCTCAGCGCCTCAATTACTTTCCTTGTCCTGATAGTCGTATCACCGGCAACAATTCCGGATTGGGCATGACCGGCATTCATCACCAGAACCGCCGTCAGAAATAAAAATTTTACCAGCTTACCTAAAGACTTTGCCATGCAGGTTCATGTTAAATTACCCGGCAATGATAAAAAATCTGAAATAACCGAAAAAGTCTTTTCGACACTTCGCCGCTATCTTTCGGTGATATGGCACGACCCTTCTGCCAACCGGCTACCGGAGCCCTGAACATCTCCGGAACAAGCCGGGGCCCAAATAATAAAAGATGTTTACCGGATGATAGTCTGGTGCCTGCCGGGGCCGGCGGAAAGGATATCAATATTAAGGTTAACGGATTTCTCGATAAACCGGATATATTCCGACAGTTTTGCCGGCAAAGCCCCGAAATTGGTCAATCCTTCAAGCGAGGTCTTCCAGCCTTCAAAAATCCGGTACACCGGTTTTACATTACCGCTCAGCGTTTCAAAGGTTAGCTCGGGATTTTCCATCCCCTCAATTTTATAGGCAGTGCAAATTTTGACCTTATCGAAATCGTTCATCACATCGGCTTTCATCATCACCAGGTCGGTGACGCCGTTGAGCATGATGGCATAGTTCAATGCCGGCAGGTCGAGCCAGCCGCAGCGGCGCGGGCGGCCGGTCGTTGAACCGAATTCGTTCCCGTTGGTACGCAGCAATTCACCGGTTTCATCCGATAACTCGGTAGGAAACGGACCGCTGCCCACCCGGGTGCAGTATGCCTTAAAGACGCCGTATACTTTTCCGATGGCTGTAGGCGGAACGCCCAGCCCCGAACATACTCCGGCAGTGATGGTGTTGGAAGAGGTGACAAACGGGTAGGAACCGAAATCGACGTCGAGGAGGCTGCCCTGCGCGCCTTCGGCCAGAATGCGTTTGCCTTCCGATAAGGCATGATTGATAAACAACTCACTGTCGATCAGTTCGAACTCTTTAAGCGATTCAACAGCATCGAACCAGTGTTTTTCATATTCGTCGACCGGCATTTTATCTATTTCCTGTTTCGCAAGGTCGAAATTATAGGATTTCAGGATGCGCAGATGCCTGTCTTTAAGCGTTTTATATTTTTTCAGGAAATCGCCGGCAAGGATATCGCCGCAGCGAATCCCGAAACGGGCTGTTTTATCCGTATAACATGGCCCGATCCCTTTAAGGGTTGAACCTATTTTGCCTTTGCCCATGGCTGATTCATAAGCGGCATCCAGCAAACGATGGGTCGGAAGTATGAGATGCGCCCGTTTGCTGATGCGCAGGTTGAGCCGGGGATCGACACCTTTGGCCCGAAGGGCAAGGATTTCGTTATGCAGTATTAACGGATCGACGATGACGCCATTGCCTATCACGTTTATCTTATCGGCATGAAAAATACCCGAGGGAATAGTATGGAGGACGTGCCGGTCGCCGCCAATCTCTAACGTATGGCCGGCATTGGGGCCTCCCTGGAAACGGGCAATTATATCGTAACGCGGAGTAAGGACATCGACAATTTTTCCCTTGCCTTCGTCACCCCATTGAAGGCCAAGCAATACATCTATTTTCATCGTATGGACATGAAATTATGGGACCCGGCGGGCCCTGGTTTCGATGTGTAAAGGTACAGAATTAACCGAGCGGCCGGCTTATTAAAGTCAATCCTTTTTAACCGTCGCAACTTTATCGTCGCTGCCGGCCTTATGGCCGTAAAAGGTCAGCGCATGATGCTCAATCTTCACCCCGAGCGATTTTTCAACCGACAGAAGTATTTCATGAATCCGCGGATCGCAGAATTCAAGTACTTCGCCGGTATCGAGGTTAATAAAGTGGTCGTGCTGCTGGAATTTGAAGGATTTTTCGAATTGGGCGCAGTTGTTCCGGAACTGGTGCTTGGTAACCAGGTTGCAGTTGAGAAGAAGGTCGATAGTATTATAGAGCGTAGCGCGGCTTACCCTGTATTTGTTGTTTTTCATCTGGATGTACAGGGTTTCAATGTCGAAATGGCTGTCGGTGTTATAGATCTCCTTCAGAATCGTAAACCGTTCAGGCGTCTTGCGGTGCCCCAGTTTTTCCAGATAATCGGTAAAAATTTTTTTTACCGTATCAAAATTTACGCGTTCGTTCATGTCCGACATGATCAAATAAATTTTTCATAAAAGTACAAAAAAAATTAATTATCTGGATTTGGTATAAATAAAAATAGACACCATCCGACTGCTGCCATATTTTATTAATAATCAATTATATATAAGCATCCCTCCGGGATTTCAGGAGGGGATTTTTGCCAAGGTTTTATAAAGTCAGGTAAAATAATGGCCGGATTTTTCCAGGATCAGGAGAACTTTTCAAATTTCATGATCCTTGAAACGTTGGTGATGCCGCTGATCTTTTTTATTTCGCCGATCCCCGCTGCCGCGCGAACTTTTCTCTCCGCCGGAGGCTGAAATGCTTTCGCATGGTAATAGAACCCCGCTACCCCGAGAACTTTCCTCAACACAACCGCTTCCGCCCCCCCGCTGCCGCGCGAATCCTTTCGCGTGGCAATAGAACCCCTCCACCGTTGGAACTTTTCTCACCACCGCTACTGCGCGAAAGGATTCGCCTCGCGTGGCAATAGAACCCCTCCACCGTTGGAACTTTTCTCACCACCGCTACTGCGCGAAAGGATTCGCGCGGTATTAGATCTTTGCTAATTTTGTTGAATGAGTCGCAATTATAAATTTCATAATCCTGAAGGAGTCTATTTTGTTAGTTTCGCTGTTGTTGAATGGATTGATGTGTTTATCAGAAATGAATACAAGGAAATACTGCTGGAGAGCCTCGCTTTTTGCCAAAAGAATAAAGGTTTGGAAGTTTTTGCCTGGTGCATCATGACAAATCATGTGCACCTTGTATTCAGAAGTGCCGGGGATAATAAGCCAGAGGATTTATTAGGTGATTTTAAACGGTTTACCAGCAGAGCTATTGTGCAAGCTATAATGGGTAATCCTAAAGAAAGCCGAAGGTACTGGTTACTTGAGCAATTTGCAAGGGCAGCAGCCCAAAGTTCTAATGTAAAACATCATCAATTCTGGAGGCATGATAATCAGCCGGTAGAATTATGGAGCAATAAAGTACTGATTGAAAAGATAAGATATATTCATAATAATCCGGTTGAAGAAGGTTTGGTCTTCAAGCCGGAAGATTATTTATATAGTAGTGCCAGGGACTATAGCGGGAATAAAGGCTTGCTAGATAATGTAATTGTTGTGGATTTATTCTAACCACGCGAAAGGATTCGCGCGGTAGCGGGGTTGTGGATTTATTCTAACCACGCGAAAGGATTCGCGCGGTAGCGGGGTTGTGGATTTATTCTAACCACGCGAAAGGATTCGCGCGGTAGCGGGGTCGTGGATTTATTCTAACCACGCGAAAGGATTCGCGCGGTAGCGGGGTTGTAGATTTATTCTGACCACGCGAAAGGATTCGCGCGGTAGCGGGGATTTCAGGAGGGGATTTTTGCCGGGGTTTTAAAAAGCCAGGTAAAATAATGGCCGGATTTTTCCAGGATCAGGAGAACTTTTCAAATTTCATGATCCTCGAAACGTTGGTAATGCCGCTGATCTTTTTTATTTCGCCGATCAACCGGTTGATATCGATGGTATCATGAACAAAAAGGCTTATGACGGCTTCGAAGATATCGCCCGATGTTTCGATATGGAACAACGTGACATTGAAATGCATCTCTTCGCTGATTACATGAATAAGTTCGAAAATAAGCCCTTTACGGTCGATACCGGTTGCTTTGATTCCGGCCTGGTAGGTGTTGAGATGGCGATTGGGCCACCTGGGTGAAATCATACGTTTGGCATGGCGCGACATGAGTTCTATTGCTTCAGGGCAATGAGTGCGATGCACCTGAATAAACCCGTCGGGCGAAACATAGCAAACAATATCGTCGCCCGGAAGCGGGTAGCAGCATTTGCTGACCGTAAAATCGGTATCGTCAAGGTCTGGAATAGCGGGCAGCATTCTTGATAATGGTATTTCAGGCACAACTTGCGTTTCCCCGGTTTCGGGAGCAGCTTCCCGCAGATCGGCTTTATGATCAAGGAAACAATCCTGTACATCGTTGAGGCTGATATCGTTTTTGGCTACTTTGTAATACAGGTCGATATGGCTCGCCAGTCCATAATAGGCCATAAACCTTGCAATGTTGGCCCTGGTAAAACGCAGTTTGAGTTCCTTGAAATATGATTCGAGTTGGTTACGGCCCTCTTCAACAAACTGTTTGCGTTGCTCTTTAAGCGTTTCTTTAATATAGGTTTTGGCCCTGACAGTATAGGCGTAATTCAGCCATTCCTCCTTTGGCATACCTTTCTTCGAAGCGATAATCTCAACCTGGTCGCCGCTCTTCAGCGTATAATTCAAAGGAACCAGCTTGTGATTGACTTTGGCGGCAATGCAGGAATTGCCTAATTGTGTATGAATATTATATGCGAAATCGAGCACAGTGCTTCCAGCAGGCAATGATTTGATTTCGCCCCTCGGGGTAAACACAAAAACCTCGTCGCTGAAGAGGGTAAGTTTGATGTCATCCAGGAAATTCAGCGCGTTTGAATCGGGCGTCCTGAGAATTTCACGCACCTTGTTCAGCCACTGATCTAGCCCTGTTTCCTGGCTTCGTTCGCGTTCGTTCAACTGTTTGTATTTCCAGTGGGCTGCATAGCCGCGTTCGGCAATTTCATGCATACGCCGGGTGCGTATCTGTACTTCGACCCATTGCCCGGTCTGACTCATGACGGTGGTGTGCAGCGACTCATAACCGTTGGCTTTGGGCGTTGATATCCAGTCGCGCAAGCGGTTTTGCTTGGGGCTGTAATGATCGGTTATGATGCTGTATACCTGCCAGCAGTTTATTTTTTCAGCTTCGGGGGGTGAATCGATAATGATGCGGACGGCAAACAAATCGTATACCTCTTCGAAAGGAATTTCCTTGGTCTGCATCTTTTTCCAGATGGAATAAATCGATTTTTCGCGGCTGTCGATCTCAAACGTGATGCCATTAGCTGCCAGCGATTTCTTGATCGGGAGAATAAACCTCTGAATGAAGCGCGAACGTTCGTATTCCGTGTCGTGAAGTTTCCGGGCCAGCGTGTTGTAAACTTCCGGTTCGGTATATTTCAGGGCCAGATCTTCCAGTTCGCTTTTGATGGCATACAAACCCAGCCGGTGAGCAAGCGGCGCATACAGATACAATGTTTCGGCGGCGATATTCTTTTGTTTCCGGGCAGGCATGGCATCGAGGGTGCGCATGTTATGAAGCCGGTCGGCCAGTTTTATCAGGATAACCCGTACATCGTCGGAAAGCGTCAGGAGCATTTTTTTAAAATTCTCGGCTTGAAGCGACGATTCCATGGTTTCATATCCGTCCTTGATCTTGGTAAGCCCGTCGACAATGTATGCTACCCTGACCCCGAATTTATCCTCGATAAATTTGATGGAATAATCTTCGTTGTCTTCAACCACATCGTGGAGCAGGGAACATATAATGGCTGTTTCACCCAGCCCGATTTCGCCGGCGACAATCCGCGCAACTTCTATCGGATGATAGATATACGGTTCTCCGCTCAGCCGCCGCATGGTGCGATGGGCTTCGCTTGCCACCTGAAAAGCTTCCTTCACCCTGTTTTTATCGCGTACTCCCTTGTTGGAATTCCAGGCCCGGAGTAAACTCCGGTAACGCTTGATTATCTCTTTGTTTTCCTTATCAACGTCAGCTTCATACATAGATCACAAGTATATCTTGACAAATGCAAAGTTACAGAATCTTGCACAGGCAGTGTTAAATGAAAATGATGTTATGAATCCGACCTCCCGGAAAAGCCCGGGACACAAATCCTGCCTTCATCAGGATATTCTTTTCAGCGATAATTTGGAAATACAGTTTCGGCTAGTGCTCATAAACTTTAGTACCTTTGAAATCGGTTTTATCCGTGCTTCACCAAAACCCTGCGCGGTGAATGGATTATGATTAAACGATTTTTTATCCTCATTTCACTTGCCCTGATTGTTGTCCCTGCGTGGGCCACGCATCAGCGTGCCGGTGAAATTACCTATAGACGGATCGGCGATCTTACCTACGAAGTCACCATAATTACTTATACCCAGGCATACAGCCTTGCCGACCGCAACGAACTTCCATTGAAATGGGGCGACGGGATGTCCTCAAGCCTGCCGCGGACCAACGGCCCTGCCGGCACCACTCCGGCCGGATACCCTTCGGACCATATTGGCGAGATTATCGGGCCTTCCTCTGATTCAATCCGGAAAAATATTTACACCGGGCAACATACCTATGCAGGCCCGGCCACCTATCTTATTACGCTGGAAGACCCCAACAGGAATGCAGGAATCATGAACATACCCAACTCTGTGGATGTCCCGTTTTTCCTCGAAACAGAACTTGTCGTGAATCCCTTTGTTGGGATCAATAATTCGCCCCTGCTTACATTGCCGCCCGTCGATAAAGCATGCGTCGGGCATCCTTACCTGCATAATGCGGGAGCTTACGACCCTGACGGAGACAGCCTTTCCTATAAATTTGTCGTATGCCGCGGCGAAGGAGGGGAACCGATACCGGGATTCAAGATGCCGAACGAAGTCGATCAGGCAAATCCGAGTACTTTCACCATTGACCCGGCAACCGGAAATATCCTGTGGGATAAACCAACCATGCTCGGTGAATATAATTTTGCTTTTCAGATTGAAGAATGGCGGAACGGCATCCGGATAGGTTACGTTACCCGTGATATGCAAATCAGGGTGTTGGCCTGCGTGGATGAAGCACCAGTCATAAAACCTCTGATGGATACCTGCGTAATAGCGGGCGATTCGCTAACCTATGCAGTATCAGCGACCGATACTGACCTTGATAAAATTGCATTAACAGCGACAGGACAGCCGTTCATACTGGCAGAAAGCCCTGCCGTATTTGAACAAAGCTCCGACAGCCTTGGACTGGCAACAGGCCTGCTGCAATGGCGCACAGCATGCAGCCATATTAAACGCACTCCTTACCAGATCTATATTAAAGCAATAGATAATGCCCGTCCCGTATCACTATTCGACATCTATACCTTAAATATAAGCGTGATAGGCCCTAAAACACTTAATATCAACGCTGTACCTGTGGGAAATTCCATTAATGTGTCATGGAGCCCCAACGGATGCCCGGATGCCGTGAGTTACAATATATACCGGAGAAACGGCTTTTACGGATTTGTTCCGGGCTATTGCGAAACGGGCGTACCATCCTCAACCGGTTACAGGAAGGTTGCATCCGTCAACGGCTGGGGAAATACGCTGTATATCGACGACGACAAAGGCGCGGGGTTGGTTCACGGAGTGGATTACTGCTACATCGTTACAGCCGTTTATCCAGATGGATCAGAGAGTATTGCATCCGATGAAGCGTGCGCCAAACTCAAAAAAGATGTCGCCATTATTACCAATGTCAGCATCGACAAAACATCGGTAACCGATGGCCAGGTGTACCTTGCCTGGTCGAAACCTACCGAAATTGACCCTGTTCAGGCGCCCGGGCCTTATAAATATTTGATTTACAGATCCGACGGACTGACCGGGAGCAACTTCGCGCTCATCGACTCACTGTCATCTCTGGATGATACCATTTATATCGACCATCCTGTAAATACTTCGGATGATGCCGTAAGTTACCGGGTTGATACTTATAACGACACGCCGGGATTAAGATTCCTGATCGGCGCTTCACAAAAAGCGTCATCCGTTTTCATTCAGACTGCTCCCGGCGATGAAAAGCTCAGGATAACTTTCAATTATCAGACGTCGTGGCTCAACTCGCAGTTTATTGTTTACCGCCTGAATAATGATACGCATTTATTTGATTCGATAGGCACAACGGACCTTTCGTATTATATCGACCGCGATCTGATCAACGGTGAAACCTACTGCTATAAAGTAAAAAGCATCGGGAGTTACGGTACTGAGGGCATCACCGATCCCCTGCTGAACTGGTCGCAGGAAACCTGCGGCATTCCGATTGACAACGAGCCTCCCTGCCCTCCTGTCCCGGTTCTTAAAACAGACTGCAACACCTTTATCAATACGTTATCGTGGTCAAATCCCGATCCGGCCTGTTCGTCCGATATCGCCGGGTATTACATCTGGTACCGGCCGCCTGAAACAGAACAGCTCTCGTTGATAGATTCGGTTGACGGAGCAGGGAATACCACATTCCTGCACGGGCCGCTATCCACTATTGCAGGGTGTTATGCAGTTGCAGCCTTTGATTCGGCAGGCAATGTCAGCGCTATGAGCGACACTCTGTGCATCGACAGCGACACCTGCCGCGGATACAGGCTTCCCAATGTTTTCACCCCGAATGGCGACACCTACAACGATTATCTTGTTCCTTTCCCCTATTCTTCGGTTGAAAAAATTCACCTGGAGATATACAACCGCTGGGGAAGGCTGGTATTTAAAACCGAAGACCCGGCAATAAAATGGGACGGGAAAATCCTGAATACCGGCCAGCCGGCCAGCGACGGAGTATATTACTATGTTTGTGATGTCTATGAAATCAGATTAGCAGGAATCGTCAAACGGACGATCAAAGGGACTGTGACCATTATCAGGTAACAAAATCAATAATTTCCGGTATTTGCGCGCTTTGAGAGTTCAGCTGGCGGGGCTGCAGGAATCCTGATGCCGGTAGCTGCCGATACCCCGTCATTACCGTTTGGTAAAGCGGGCTAGTTTCCGTCAAGGCATTTATGCAGCAGATCAGGGGCCCGGCGCCACAATTATTTGTAACTTTGCATTGGCAACGATCCGATTTGTCGCGTCCGCTTCAGGCGGATGAGGAAAGTCGGGGCAATACAGAGCGCCATACTTCCTAACGGGAAGGTTCTGCGGCTGAACACCGTGGAAACAGATAGTGCCACAGAAAATATACCGTCACGGTGAAAACCGGGATAAGGGTGAAAACGCGAGGTAAGAGCTCACGACGTGTCCTGGCGACAGGCGCGATGGTAAACCTTATGGATTGAAAGGCCAAATATACCGGGCTTCTGCCGGCCTGCCCGGCAGGCTGGCAGAAAAGGGTTGCTCGCCCGACACCCGGGGGGTGGGCCGTTAGAGGTTGCCGGCGACGGCAATCCCAGATAAATGACAAATACCGGCCGTCCGGCAACAGACGAGGCCGGAACAGAATCCCGCTTACAGGATCGTTGCAGTTTTTGTTGTCAATCCCCTGGTAACAGGGGATTTTTATTACTTTTGGATGTTACTTTATTTACACCTTCTATGAAATCATACCGAAAATTATTCAGCACCCTGATTATCTTTATATTCTGCATTTCATTAGCCGCAGCTCAGGACATTCCCAACGCGGGCTTTGAAGAGTGGAACAACAGTGAGCCTGTAGACTGGCATACAACCAATCAGCCTTTTTTTAATACCGTTTTAAAGGAATCTGACAATCCGCAGGAAGGCGCTTATTCCGCATTGCTTCAGGTAGTCACCGTAACCGTTCCTTTTGTCGGAACCTATTCGCTCCCGGGCGTGCTGAGCACGGCAGAAATGAGCGTTGACGTGTACAATCAGACTTATAATTTATCGGGAGGCTACCCCTTTACAGGTATGCCAAACAAATTGTCGGGTTATGTAAAATATCAACCCGTAAACAACGACATGTGTGCCTTCGGTTGGGCCCTCAGCAAATGGCAAAACGGAACACGCGACACTATTGGCTTTGCCTACCAATACATAGCCGAAGAATTATCAGACTGGACATACTTCGAAATACCCATAGAATACGGGATTTGGGAAGCCCCCGATACCATGAACATCCTGTTCTTATGTTCAAATATCCTGGACGGCCAGACTCATACCGGAACCAAAATGTGGGTTGATAATCTTTCGTTTTTGTATGGCCCCGTGGGAATTGAAGGGGTTACTTCCGGCAACGGATACCGGGTGTATGCCAATGGCCAGACAAGGCAACTTATCCTTGAAACATCCTTCAGCGAATCCAGACCTTTGACAATCAGATTATTTTCAATAAACGGCGCGTTGCTCGCTGAAGAAAAGAGAAGCATGTCGCATTCCACCGAATTCATTGATATTTCCTCGCTCAAAACAGGCATCTATGTTCTCCGGATTATTGACGGCAACGGCGTGACAGATACCCGAAAGATCACTATCGTTAATTAACGGCATCCCTGCCCACGCCCTGAATGCAGCGCTGATCCCTGATTATTTGGGAACATCATCCTGTTGCGTCGATACTACCTGCGACAGTTTTACGTTAAAATTGTTAAACACGGCGTGTTGATAAATCGCTCCGGGTGGCATTAGTTGCCCGGAATTAAAGCCGTAATTTTAAATTCTGATCTTAGAACCATTCTATGAATAAGCATTTTCCGGTAATCTTCTTCCTCCTTACACTCCTGACGGTTTTCGGGGCTCAGGCCCAGCAAACGCAGGTATACAGGTGGCCCCAGGCAGAATACAACAATGCCGTCGATTTATATTCCAGGGCAAAATATGGTTCCGCGCTGGCCATATTCGACCGGATCGCCTCCATGGGCAATGATAACCTCAGCGCAGGCGCTCAATATTATGCCGCCTTATGTGCCGGCCAACTTTTTCATCCTGATGCCACAGAACGGCTTGAGACTTTTATTCAAAAATACCCGGAACATGCCCGTGTGAATAATGCGTTTTTTGAACTGGGAAAACAGTTTTTCAACAGCAGGGACTACCGGAACGCCATGCTGAAATTTGCACTGGTCGATATTTATGAACTGGGCCAGGAACAGGCTGATGAATACCATTTTAAAATGGGGTACTCTGCTTTTAAAACCGATAACCTGGCCACGGCAAAAGAAGAACTGGCCAAAGTGAAAGATAAGCCCAACCGTTACCATGCCCCGGCCAATTTCTATTACGCCAGCATCGCCTATCTTGAGAAAAACTATGAAACCGCGCTGAAACATTTTGAGAAGATAGAAAACGACGAAACATTCAAGGACGTCGTCGATTATTATATTGTTCAGATTTACTCCATGCAGGGTAAATATAATGAACTGCTGGCCCGTTCCGTCCCTTTGCTGGAACAACAGGGAAACACCAGGATGAACATTGAGATGGCCCGCCTCACTGCCGATGCCTATTATCATATTGAAAACTACCAGGAAGCCGCCTCCTGTTTCGACCGTTACCTTAATGCGAACCCGGCAAATATTTCGCGAAACGATTATTATGAAATTGCCTTTACGGCTTACTATAACGGCGATTTTAACAAAGCGGTGAAATATTTCCAGCTTGTGGCAACCAACCAGGATTCGTTATCCCAAAATGCATACTACCACCTGGGCAACAGTTACCTGAAAACCGGTCAGAAGCGGTATGCGCACAATTCTTTTCTTTCTGCCTGTAAGATCAAGGCCGATCCGGCCCTTGCCGAGGATGCCCTGTTCAACTATGCGAAATTATCCATCGAATTATCCTATAATCCATACAATGAAGCAGTAAAAGCTTTACAGCAATATATCAATGAGTACCCGGCTTCTTCCCGTCTCGATGAAGCCTATGGCTACCTTGCCGACTTATACACAATCACGAGGAATTACAAGGATGCGCTGACATCCCTTCAGCAGATTAAAAAGCGTAATGCAAGGCTGGATGCCGCTTACCAGAAAATATCCTATTACAGGGCTATCGAGCAGTTCAGCAGCACCGACTATAACGGCGCCATCGGCCTTTTTAAGCAGGCGCAGGAAACCAACAGTGATAAACAGGTTCAGGCGGCTTCCGCTTATTGGATGGCTGAATCGTACTATCGCCTCGGCGAGTGGGACAAAGCCGCCGAAGTTTTCAACAAATTTCTGGTGAGCCCTGGCGCTTCGGCACAGCCCTTTTTCAACACCGCCAATTACAATGTCGGTTACTGTTATTTCAAACAGCAGGAATACGGCAACGCGGCCCTGCATTTTCGAAAATATCTCACGGGTAAGCCCGTTGAGACAAAACTCGTTGCAGATGCCAACCTGAGGCTCGGCGATTGTTATTTCATGCAAAAGGATTATGGTACAGCCATCACATATTATCAAAAGGCGGTTACCCTGAAGGTTCCCGATGCCGATTTTGCCGTTTACCAGATAGCTACGGCTTATGGCGTGCAGGGAGAAATGCAGCAAAAAATCGACTGGTTGCAAAAACTATTAAAGGACTACCCAAGGTCAACCTATTTTGATGATGCCTATTATGAAACCGGCAACACCTATACGATCATCAACCGGAACGAAGAAGCCCTGAGCTATTTCGAAAAAGTTGTCAACGATTACCCGAAAAGCAGTTATGTAAAGAAATCGTTGCTGAAGACAGGACTGATCTATTTCAATCAGAACCGCGACAACGATGCGCTGGCAACTTTAAAACGCGTAGTAAAGGAATATCCGGGAACACCCGAATCGAGAGAGGCGCTGGCCAGCATCCGGAGCATTTATGTAGACCAGAACAAGGTGGAGGAGTACGTTGATTTCACGAAAACTGTCCCGCAGGCCGATGTATCCCGCACCGAGCAGGATTCGCTCACTTTTATAGCAGCCGAGAACCAATACATGAACGGCAACTGTGAAAAAGCCACCGAAAGTCTCGATAAATACCTGGCCCGTTTCCCGGAAGGTTCATTTACCATCAAAGCCAACTTTTATAAAGCGGAATGCGATTACCGCGCTGAAAAGTATGACCAGGCCCTGAAAGGGTATCTGTTTGTCCTGAATAACCAGCGGACTGCATTTTCGACAACGGCAGCATTAAAAGCCGCCCGTATTCAGTATGCACAGAAAGATTACTCCGAAGCGCTTGAGAATTTTATCCGTCTCGAAGAAATTTCCGAACAGCCCATTCATGTTACCGATGCGATTACAGGCCAGATGCAGTGCAATTACCTTCTGGGGAAATATGGCCTGGCCATCCAGGCAGGACAAAAACTATTATTGAAGGAAAACCTGCAACAGAACCTGGCTGTTGAAGCGCACCTGTACATTGGCCGTTCGGCTTATGCGTTGGGAAACAGCGAACTGGCCCGGAAAGAATTTGAAGAAACCCTGAAACTTTCTCAAAACGAAATGGGAGCCGAAGCAAAATTTATGACCGCACAACTTCAATACGACGCTGCTGCTTACGACCAGGCCGAAAAAACACTTTTTGCCCTGGCCGAAGATTTTGCATCATACGATTATTGGGTGGCAAAAGGCTTTATCCTGCTCGCCGACGTGTATGTGAAAAAGAACAACACTTTCCAGGCAAAACAAACGCTCCAGAGTATTATCGATAACTACGAAGGCCAAGACCTTGTTGTTACAGCCCGGGAAAAGCTTAATGCTATCAACGAAACCGAAATAAGTTCCCCGGTGAATCAGTAATCATTCTCAGAAATCAAACACCATGAATATATCACCCCGCTTAGATATGCCGAACAGGCAATACAGCAAAGTAACGAAACTGCGGCTCGCCGTTGCGATCATGGCAATGATACCGGTATTGGTTTCTGCCCAACAACCCAAATACACGGAGGAGATAACCGTTATCGCTACTTATAAGCCAGAAATCCCCGATGCTTTTAAAATAAACCAGAATCCGGTAAACAACGACACCTCCACCACCATTCCGGTTATGACGTATAATATTCAGCCGAGACCGGCAACTATTCAACTGGCGATCGAGCCTTTACCTTCGCCCAAATTGGTAGCCGAGCCGATCAACAAACTGTACCGGAATTATTTGCGGGGCGGGTTCGGAAATTATGCGACATGTTACGGTGAGCTGAATGCCTCTTCTTTGCGTTCGAAAAAGGGCATGGTCGGGGTAAGGATAAAACACCTTTCATCGGCCGGGACTATCAAAGACTTTGGCCCTCCGGCCAACTCGCACCAACTGGCTGATCTCACCGGGGAACGTTATTTTTCAGATCACGTTCTTGGCGCCGAAGCTTATTTCAACCGTGATGCAATACACTTTTACGGTGTGCCGGACTCGACGCTGGAAAAGTTCGATATTGAAAAAGACAGCATCAAACAACGATATATCAGTGCCGGCGGCAATCTTACCTTCCGGAGCGCTTACAAAGGAAACAACAAACTTAACCATGCAGTATCGCTCGGTTACTCTTATCTGGAAGATAATTTCGACGCCAGCGAAAACAATATTCATTTCAATGCCGCAGCCGATAAAGCAGCCGATTTGTTTAACCTCAAAGAAAAGCAAACACTGGGACTCACTGCCGATGTTCAGTTTTACAACCAGAGGAACCGCTTCTTTGAAACAACAAACAGCGTAGTTGTGATGTTGCAGCCTTTTATCGGGGTAAAGTACAACGAATACAGCTTTAAAGCCGGATTCAGTTTTTATGTTCAGGGCGATACGGTCACCAAAGGCCATTTGTATCCATACCTCGAAGCACGGCTCGAAGCAATCCCCAATGCCCTGCAGATTTATGCGGGCATCGACGGATCGATGCACCGCCATACATTAAAAGAAACCGCCTGCGAAAACCCTTTTATCAAGGACAGCCTTGAATTCAGGTATGTCAACGAAAAATTCAGGGCTTACGGCGGATTCAGCAGCAATATCAGCAAGAGTTTCAATTTGAACGGCAGCATTTCAGCCAGTTCGGTCGAAAACAACCCGTTTTTTGTCGGCGAAACCTCCAGCCTCAACAACACCTTCATGTTAAAATATGACGATGTCAGTGTTATGAAACTCAGGGCTGAACTTGAATACGTCAAATCCGAAAAGTTAAATCTCGCCCTCTCAGGAGCATTCAACAGGTATTATAAGCTTCTTTATGAAAAACATCCCTGGTACAAACCCGAATTTGTGATCGGGTTCAACAGCCGGTATAACATTCAGGATAAGATAATACTGAAACTGCAGGCCGATTATAACGGGCCGGTATGGGCATTGCGGCCTGCGACATCTGAGCCGGATGAAACGCCGGGTACATCGGGGAAAATATCCGAAAAACTCGATGGGTGGTTCGATGGCAGCCTGGGTATTGAATACCGATTCAATAAAGCGCTCTCTTTCTGGCTGAATTTCAACAATTTCACCAATACCCGCCATTGGCTTTGGTACAACTATCCTTCCTACCGTTTTAATGTGCTGGGCGGGGTAAGCTTTTCATTCTGACAAACCGGATTTCGGCAAACAATATCGTTAACATCTGTCCCGGTTTAAGGTTTTCACAAACAACAAGCCCTGAATTACTTATGCAAATTCCTGCATATTTTCAGGAATTCCTCTGTAACATAAAGGCCCTGGTTTCCGTCGTACAATCAAAAACGTCAGGGGGTGACTCTATACCCTTCGCTTATGCAACGGATTACAGCCTTTCTATACCTTCCATTAATTTTTCTGGCCATCTGTAATGGCCTCTCAGCTCAGCCGAACCCGTCTGTAAAAATTTACAGGACTTCCCGGATTCAGTTAAAAGCCCCTGTGATTGACGGGGTGATAAACGATGACGAATGGAATGGCGCGGAATGGCAGGGAAATTTTGTACAGCGCGAACCCGATGACGGAGCATCCCCGTCGCAGCAAACAGCTTTCAAATTATTATATGATGACAACAACCTTTACATTGCCGTCCGGGCTTATGACTCCGTTCCGGGAAAAATCGTCCGCCGGCTATCGCGACGGGATAATTCAGACGGCGATTGGGTAGGGATCATCATCGACAGTTACGCCGATAAACTAACAGGCTTCGGGTTCGGAGTGACGGCAGCCGGCGTGAAGTTCGACCTGATGGTGATCAACGACGGGAACAGCGATGAAACCTGGGATGCCATTTTTGATGCCAAAACATCCGTCGATTCACAAGGCTGGATGGCAGAATTCAGGATTCCGCTGTCGCAGATCCGTTTTTCATCCAAAGAAGAACACAACTGGGGGCTTGATGTTTTCCGTTATATATACCGGAAACAGGAAATGTCGTTGTGGCAGCCGGTGGCCAGAAACGCTCCGGGGTTCGTCAGCCTTTTCGGTGAACTGCAGGGAATCAGCGGATTAAAACCTCACCGGGACATCGAAATATTGCCCTATCTGATGGCGTCGGAAGAATTATCAGAAAAAGAGGAGGGAAATCCTTTCGCCACCGGTAAAAAATTCACGCCAAAAGTCGGTGTTGACGGTAAAATAGGAATTACCAATGATCTGACGCTGAATTTCACGGTATACCCCGATTTCGGGCAGGTAGAAGCCGACCCGTCGGAGGTGAACCTCACGGCGTTTGAAACTTATTTTTCCGAAAAACGCCCGTTTTTTATTGAGGGAAAAAACATTTTTGATTTCAGCCTGACCGGCGGCGACGGCGACGATACCCGCAACATGTTGTTTTACTCGCGCCGGATCGGCCGTCAGCCGCAGTATAACAATGATCTTTATGATAACCTGCTGGACGATGAGTACGCCGATGTTCCTGCCTCCACAAACATTCTCGGCTCTTTCAAACTATCGGGCAAGACAAATAAGGGGTTGTCCATCGGTATTCTTGAATCCATTACCCAAAGTGAAAGGGCCTCAATCGATCGGAACGGTGACCGGCGTAAAGTAACCGTGGAGCCTTTTACCAATTACACCGTAGCCCGCCTGCAACGCGATTTCAGCAAAGGCGAAACCATACTGGGAGGCATGTTCACGGCAACCAACCGCGATATCAACGACAGCAACCTGGAGTTCCTTCCCCGGAGCGCCTATACCGGCGGCGTTGATTATACCCGCTACTGGAAAAACAAAACTTACTATCTCATGCTGAAAGGCGTATTCAGTTCGCTGAGCGGCACCCGTGAATGTATCACCCAACTTCAGCAGTCGTCGGCTCACTATTTCCAGCAACCTGACCAGGATTATATGAAGATGGATACTTCGATCACCACGTTGAACGGCTATGGAGGAACCATTATGGGTGGAAAAGCCGGACAGGGCCACTGGCAGTATATGGGCTGGTTAACCTTCCGTTCGCCGGGCCTCGATTTTAACGATGTCGGGTATATGAGACGGGCGGATGAAATTCAGCAGGTCGCCTGGGTAGGTTACCGGATTTACAAGCCGTTCAGCATTTTCAGGTATCTTGGTATCAATTTCAATCAGTGGAATGGCTGGAATTTCGGGGGTGAATGGACTTATGCCGGGGGTAATATCAACGGAAACGCACAGTTTAAGAATTACTGGCAGTTTAACTTTTCGGTAAATGCAGATTCACGCTCCCTGTCGCAGTCCATCCTGCGGGGCGGCCCTGCATTGTTCATGCCGGGCGATATCAACAATTTCATTTATCTGAGTACCGATAACCGGAAAAAGCTGTTTTTTGAATTTGATGCAAGCATGAACAGGGGCTTCTGTGATTATTACAGAACGAATGGCATCGATTTCGGAATCGTTTATAAACCTGTCAATTCTGTTTCCGTAACCCTGATGCCGGGCTATTCTTATGGCCATGATGATTTACAGTATATCGATCTGCTATATAATTATTCCGTTCCTTCGTCCGATGGACAGGAGAGGTATGTATTGGCGCGCCTCGATAAAAAAATCTTCAGCTTGTCGGCCAGGGTAAATATCAGCGTTACGCCCGATTTCTCCATTCAGTTCTGGGGACAGCCGTTCCTGTTCTCAGGCAAATACAGCCGTTACAAATACGTCACCGATCCGCGCGCCAATGATTATTATGCCAGGTTCCGGGAATATGCAGCCAATGAAATTTCACGTTATTACAGTGAAACTGACGAAGATTTCTACTACTCCATCGACGAAAACTCCGATGGTACGGAAGATTACAATTTCCAGGAGCCCGATTTCAGGTTCATGCAGTTCCGTTCGAACCTGGTTGCCCGCTGGGAATATAAGCCAGGCTCAGTATTGTACCTGGTCTGGTCGCAGGGACGGACCGGTTACGAGGAAGATCACCGCTTCAATATCCACGAAAATATGAAGGAATTATTTGATACTCATCCGCAGGATATTTTCCTGATAAAGCTATCCTATATCATTATTTTTTAATATGTTTTGAATCCGGGACGTCATTTTTGCCTTTCTTCCCGTTTCGGTCTATATATTACTGTTTTACTGTCAGTTGCATGTTCAAAAACCGTACAGATTTGTTGATAAAAAACCCGATTTCGGAGACCGGTTTTCTATGTTCTTAACAGGGAAATGCCTACCTTTGCGATATATTAAAACTTGGACTGCAACATATTGATTATGAACGAAATAACTAAGGGGCCGAATGGCTCATCAAATGGAAACGGGAATGGAAATTACACAGCCGAAAACATACAGGTGCTCGAAGGTCTCGAAGCCGTTCGCAAGCGTCCTGCCATGTATATCGGCGACGTAGGGGTCAGGGGGCTTCACCATCTTGTTTATGAAGTTGTTGATAATTCCATTGACGAAGCCCTTGCCGGTTTTTGCGATACAATAGAAGTTGTCATTCATGCCGATAATTCTATTACCGTTACCGATAACGGACGCGGGATTCCTACCGATTTTCATGAGAAAGAACAGAAATCTGCGCTTGAGGTAGTAATGACCGTTCTTCATGCCGGGGGGAAATTTGATAAAGGGTCCTATAAAGTCTCCGGGGGGTTGCATGGCGTAGGGGTTTCATGCGTTAATGCGCTTTCCGATCAGCTTGTTGTCACCGTTTACCGTGACGGCAAGATTTTCGAACAGGATTATTCAAAAGGGAAACCGCTTTGCGACGTAAAAATCGTCGGTACGACGCAGGTAACCGGTACACGGGTCCATTTCAAACCCGATAATTCAATCTTCATCACCGATCATTACGATTTCACCATCCTTTCCTCACGGCTTCGCGAGCTGGCTTATCTGAACAGGGGTATCAAACTTACCCTTATCGACGAAAGGGAAAAAGACGAAAGCGGCAAAGATGTATCCGAATCCTATTTCTCGAACAACGGACTGGTAGATTTCATCAACTACCTCGACGAAACCCGCGAGAAGCTGATCCCCGAGCCCATTTACATGGAAGGTGAGAAAAATGACATTCCGGTCGAACTTGCCATGCAGTACAATACTTCGTTTTCGGAGAATATTCATTCATACGTAAATAATATCAACACCCACGAAGGCGGCACGCACCTGGCCGGTTTCCGCCGGGCGCTCACCCGCACGCTGAAAACGTATGCCGAAAAATCGGGCATGCTCGAAAAAATAAAATTCGATATCTCAGGCGACGATTTCCGCGAAGGACTTACAGCCATTATCTCGGTAAAGGTTATGGAGCCCCAGTTTGAAGGCCAGACTAAAACCAAACTCGGCAACAATGAAGTTATGGGCGCCGTGGATCAACTGGTCGCTGAAATGCTGAACTATTACCTCGAAGAACACCCCCGCGAAGCAAAGATGATCGTCAACAAGGTGATTCTTGCCGCTACGGCTCGTCATGCCGCACGTAAAGCAAGGGAACTCGTTCAGCGTAAAAGCGTGCTCTCAGGCTCCGGCCTGCCCGGCAAATTAGCCGATTGCTCTGAAAAGGACGCTTCCTTATGTGAGTTGTTCCTCGTGGAGGGAGATTCGGCAGGCGGAACCGCCAAACAGGGCCGTGACCGGAAGTTTCAGGCAATCCTGCCGCTCAGGGGAAAAATCCTCAACGTTGAAAAAGCCATGCAACACAAAATTTTCGACAGCGAGGAAATCCGGAATATATACACAGCTTTGGGAGTAACCATAGGCACCGAGGACGATACCAAAGCCCTGAACCTCGATAAACTCCGCTATCATAAAATCGTCATCATGACCGATGCCGATGTTGACGGGAGCCACATCGCAACCCTTATCCTTACTTTCTTTTTCCGGTACATGAAGGAACTCATCGAAAACGGGTATGTGTACATTGCAACTCCTCCCCTGTACCTGGTAAAAAAAGGGAATACCGAAAAATATTGCTGGACCGAAGAACAGCGGATCGCACTGGTGAATGAAATTTCGAAAGACGGAACGGAGAAAGGAATCCATATCCAGCGTTATAAAGGTTTGGGAGAAATGAATTCCGAACAGTTATGGACTACAACCATGAATCCCGATTTCCGCACACTGCGCCAGGTAACGATAGAAAACGGCTCCGAAGCCGACCGCATCTTCAGCATGCTGATGGGCGACGAAGTACCCCCGCGCCGCGAATTCATTGAAAGAAATGCCCGATACGCCAACATCGACGCATAATAACCTGTATTACTCCGAAAATTAAAAGCCCGGCAATTTTATACCGGGTTTAATTATTTCTGTCAGCGCTGCTGAGGCTTACCGGTTATCGATAGCCCGGTTCAGGAATTCATGAAATGGAAGCATGGCTTTGAATATTTCCAGTATATTCTTTTTATAGCCGGGGCTCAGCACTTCCTCATCGGACAAAGGCCTGCCCACAACATAGCTCCGGTATTTCAGCAGGTCAATGTCGGGGAAACCGGACGGAAAATCCTTGGGAGGCAGTTTTAATTTATCGAAATCATCAAGCCGTCCGAAAGTATTCACAAATGCAGCCTCTGTTATAATTTTTTTGAAATCACTGCTGTTGAAATAGATTTCGTTACGTATCAGTTTCAGAATATCCGGCTGGGGCATATAAATGCCCCCTGCAACCAGGCTGTTTCCCGGCTCCACATGTACATAATACCCGGCCCCGGTCGTTTTTCGTCCTCCTTTGCCGATAAAGGCTCCGAAATGCGATTTATACGGCGATTTGTCGGGCGAAAAACGCACATCGCGATATATTCTGAACAGGCAATCCTTTAGATCCGGGAAGCCTATCGACGGATCGAGCACTGCGATGTCGGGAATCAACTCCGCAATAAATTTTTCATATCCGCCCCTTACCTGCTCATAAAGTTTCTTATTCTGCTGGAACCATTCCCTGTTGTTATTTTCCTTCAGCCGGGACAGGAAATCAAGCGTATTTGCTGTGATCATAGTTTCTCTTTCTTATCGAAAATCATCTGGTTTATTCAGTCCTGCCAAATTTACGGCAAGGAGAACACTTTTTCCATTTTTTTCATATATTAGTCAAAATTTTATATATGAAATATTTTTTAGTTTCTGTTTCAGTATTAATGCTATTTGTCACTGCCCGTGCCGGTGACCATTGGAGACCCGCCGGGGCCCGATCCGCCGCCATGGGAATGGTTTCTGTTTCATTTCCCGATAGCTGGAGTATCCATAACAACCAGGCAGGCATGGCCTTTTACAACAGGCCCGTTGCAGCTTTTTATTATGAAAACAGCTTCCTGTTGAAGGAACTTGGTTACCAGGCTGCCGCCTTTACGCTGCCTACCCGTTACGGTGTATTTGGGGGAAATGTAGCCTATACCGGCGACGCCGTTTATAATGAGGCAAACGTGGGAATAGCATATTCTCGGGCTTTCGGCAACCATTTTGCCGCCGGCATTCAGCTTGATTATCTTCATACCGGTCTTTCCAATGAATACGGGTCTTCAGGTCTTGCTACATTCGAAGCCGGTATCCTGGCAAAACTCACCAGCAACCTGACGTTCGGCGCTCACGTTTTTAACCCGCTCAGCAGAAAAGTTTCCGCTCATTGCGATGAACGTATCCCGGCTATCATGAGGGCCGGTTTTACGTATACCTTTTCGGAAGCGCTGCTGCTCTCGGCCGAGGTTAGTAAAAACTCATTACAGCCCATCCAGTTCATGGCCGGAACCGAATACCGCTTCTTTAAAAAAGGCTTTGCCCGTATCGGACTGGCGACCAATCCGTTCAAATACACATTCGGATTCGGCCTCGAAATCAAAAACTTTACTTTCGATATTTCCTCCTCTATACACGAAGTGCTAGGCTACTCGCCTCAGGTTTCTCTGCAATATGCATTCAGGTAATTAAAAAATTCCGATATGCGCTATTCTGCATTTCACATCCGGTTCGCGGGAAATATGCTTCGTATCAAAGCGGCCGGAATAACCGGGTTCATCATGCTGACAGGGATTCCCGGACTCGTTTCTGCCCAGCAACCCGATTCATTGCAACCGCCCGATAATGACCTGCATCAGGACAGGATTGAATACATCTCGGAACAAACCGATTCGGAGACAGACTTCAGCGAATGGACCGATGAACTCCGGTCATTGTCCTTCAGGCCGATAAACCTGAATTCAACTGAAGAAGAGGAACTTCGCCGGCTTCCATTTCTTAACGACCAGCAAATCTGCAACCTTCTGGATTATCACCGGAAATACGGTGCATTTGCCAGCATTTATGAACTGCAGGCTATTGACGGCTTCAACGAAACATTTATACTGCAAATGTTGCCTTATATAACGCTTTCCGACCCGATCAGTGAAAAATTCAATATAAAAAGAGCTTTTAAATATGGACGCCCCGAACTGATGCTCCGTTATCAGCGCGTTTTTGAGAAACAACAAGGCTTTACCAAAGTGGCCGACAGCATTCGTGCCCAAAACCCGGAAAAGTATTTCCTAGGCAGCCCCGACGCCTTTTATGTGCGATTTACCTATACCTATAAAGACAGGATGCATCTGGGACTTGTAGCCGATAAAGATGCCGGTGAAACCTTATTTCCGAAAAGCGATACCCTGCATAAAGGGTTCGATTATTACTCTTTTCATTTTTACCTGAGAGATATCGGCAAGCTAAAGCACCTGGCCATCGGCGACTACCACCTCCAGTTCGGGCAGGGGCTCACACTCTGGACAGGGCTGTCGTTCAGTAAATCGCCCGGGGCTATTGCCATGAGGAAACGTGCACCATTGGTCAGTCCGCATGCCTCTGCCAACGAGTATGCATATTTCAGGGGGGCTGCAGCAACATTTTCAATCAACAGGGTTGATATCACCGGGTTCTATTCCAACCGGAACATTGACGCCAACTACTTTGACGCAGATACAGCCGCAGGGACCGAGGCGTACCTCACCTCAATCATCGAAACCGGTTACCATCGCACACCGGGCGAACTTTCCGACAAAGCTTCGGTAAATCAACAGGTTGCCGGCGGACATCTGAATTATAAAGGTCAGAGGTTGCGTATCGGCGCAACCGGATATTATTCCCTTCTGAACCATTTGTATAATCCGCGTCAATCGCTGTATAACCGGTTCGAAAAGACAGACAGGGAAAGCATATTCCTGGGAATTGATTATTGTTACTCATACAAACGGCTGACAATATTCGGAGAAACGGCGCAGCAGCTTCATGCCGGCACAGCCACGGTAAACGGGTTGTCGTTGTCGCCTGATCCCCGCTTTTCGATGTCGCTGGTATACCGAAATTATAAAAAAGATTACACAAACCCCTATGCTGCAGCCTTTGGCGAAAGCGCCGATAATACCAATGAAAAGGGATTATATTTCGGATTGAATGCCACACCCTTCAGAAATGTCGCCATCGTCGCATATTCCGATTTATTCCGCTATGACTGGCTCCGGTTCAGGGTTGACGCACCCTCGCATGGCGATGAGTATTCGGTGCGGATACAGTACAGCCTTGGACGAAAGGGAGATATTACCCTGAGGTACAGACAGGTTCACACTCCGTTGAATTTCAGCCGTGAAGAGGGCCGGATAAACTCCGTTGAAGATGTTACCCGTAACTATTGTCAGGTATTGCTGAACTTTCAGGTATTGCCATGGCTGACGCTCCGCAACCGGCTGTATTATTTACATCGCGAAACTCCTGAAACAAATCCTGAGAGAGGATTCTTCATCAGTCAGGATCTGATATTCCGACCGGAAGAAAAGCCGTTTTCCGCTGTTTTGCGTTATGCCCTTTTTGATGCAGATTCGTACGACTCCCGAATCTATGCTTACGAAAGCGATATGCCTTATTCGTTTTCGGTGCCATCCTTTTCAGGAAAAGGGAGCCGCTTTTATACCATGCTGAAAATTTCAATCCTCCGGAAAGCAGATATCTGGCTGAGGTATTCTGTCACCACCTATTTTGACCGGCAGCAAATTTCAAGCGGGATTTCTCAGATTGACGGCAATACAAAAAGTGATGTCAGGGTAATGATGAAGGTGCGGTTTTAAACCTCTCTGTTTGACTCCCCAAACTTTAATTTTCTTTTCATCGGGATAACCGGGCATTTTCAAGCTTATTTGGTTAAATTTGCTTCGCAAAGAAGAAAAATAAAATTACTATACACTAAAAATCAGTTACTTATGTTCAAACAGCATCCCAAAGGGTTAATCGTACTCGCTATTGCCAATATGGGTGAGCGTTTTGGTTATTATACCATGCTCGCCATTCTGACCCTGTATATGCAGGCAAAATTCGGGCTTACTTCGTCCACTACCAGTATTATTTATGGTAGTTTTCTTGCACTGGTGTACTTTTTACCATTGTTCGGCGGAATTATTGCCGATAAAGTACTCGGCTACGGAAAGACAATCCTGCTGGGCATAGGAGTGATGTTCACAGGGTATCTGCTTTTAGCTGCGCCTTCGGAACCGAACACTGGCGGTTATATCATGATGTTCAGCGCGCTGGCATTGATCGCCATGGGCACAGGCTTATTCAAAGGGAATCTCCAGGCACTGGTAGGTAATTTATATGAAGCAGACATATACAAAAACAAGCGCGACATTGCTTTTTCAATTTTTTACATGTTCATCAACATAGGGGCGTTTTTTGCACCAAGCGCCGCCAACAGCATCAATAAAGCCATTCTTGCGCAGGAACATTTCACCTATGACGCTTCTGTTCCAAAGAACTATGTAAAACTCAATGATAAGGTTGTCGACAGGACCGTATTCCTCGAAGATATCTTCAAGAATAACACAAAAGCGCTGGCAACCCACAAGGACAGCGTACAGGTTATTGAGAAAGCCAAGAAAAAGCAGGCTGTTATTTTCCAGGAAGATAAAGACAAAGCCCTTTTCAACCTGAAATCCGCAGGTTTATACCAACTGACCAATGCCGGTTTGTTGAAAGATTCCAATAGCCTGTCGCTTCAGGAATACAGGATGCTCGAAAGTAAAAGGCCCGAGGATGCCGCGACAAAAAATGCCATCATTGACAAGATTAACAAGATATCCATCACTGATCCGAAATTGTATGGCGACAGTTCAAATCCCGAACTTTTTGCTTCCAACTTCGGCAAAGCGTATGTGGTAAAATCTCTTACCAAATCGTATAACTGGGCATTTGCCCTCGCTTGTATAAGCCTTATTATTTCCGTATCGGTATTCCTCGGTTTCAGGAAAACCTGGAAATCTGTGGATAAAACCCATAAACAGCAACTCAAGGAAGCCAAACTTTCCGGCAATAATGCCGACGTGGTCGTACTTACTCCGAAACAGGTTAAAGAAAGAGTCATCGCCCTGTTGCTGGTGTTCTTTGTCGTCATTTTCTTCTGGATGTCGTTCCATCAGAATGGCCTCTGCCTGACATTCTTCGCCCGGGATTATACAACCAGTATGATCAGTCCTGTTCAGAACATGATGTTTTCACTGCTGGCCCTCCTGCCTTTCATTTTGTTTACCTATGGTATTTATCAGGCAACCATCGGGTTGTTTGGCGGAGAGAAAAAGCCGCTTACGGGCATTATCCTGTCCGCCGCAGGTTTGGCCGGGCTGTTGCTATATTATTTTATCGTAGTGAAAGACGCCATTGGCCTGGTACCGATTACCCCCCAGATATTCCAGCAGTTCAATCCTTTATTCATTGTATTGCTGACGCCGGTTTCGGTTGCGTTGTTTGCTTTTCTCGGAAAGAAAGGAAAAGAGCCTTCGGCACCCAAGAAAATTGGTTTCGGCATGCTGATCGCCGCATTGGGATTCATCGTCATGATCATTGCGTCGATGGGCCTGCCTGCTCCTTCCGATCTTCAGGGCGTATCAAACGTGCTGGTCAATCCCGGCTGGCTGATAGGAACCTATTTCGTACTAACTATTGCCGAATTATTCCTCAGCCCTATGGGATTATCTTTTGTGGCAAAGGTTGCGCCTCCCCAGTATAAGGGTATGATGCAGGGCGGCTGGCTTGCAGCCACAGCCATCGGGAATTATCTCGTCGGTGTTTTGGGAATGTTCTGGGAAAAACTTCCGCTTTATGCCTTCTGGAGTGTTCTGGTCATCTGCTGCCTGCTTTCGGCTTCTTTCATTTTCTCCATCATGAAACGGCTCGAGAAGGCAACTGAATAATCTAATAATCGTACTTTTGAAAGGCTGTATCCCCGCGATGCAGCCTTTCTTTTTTCCCTATGTCAGCTATCATATACCCCTGGGGTCACCAAAAACGCTTCAACTCCTACAGCGAGTATTTTCGCCGCACCTTCGGGCACAGGGTGCAGAAAGTAGCTATTGACGCCGGATTCACCTGTCCCAACCGCGATGGACATAAAGGATATGGCGGCTGCATTTATTGCAATAACAACGCTTTTAATCCATCGTATTGCCAACCTCAAAAAAGCATCACCCAACAAATTTCAGAGGGCATCGGATTTCATCGGGTCCGGTACCGCAGGGCTGCGAATTACCTGGCATATTTCCAGGCATATTCCAACACATATGCATCGCTTCCTGAACTCAAGCGACGGTATGAAGAGGCTCTCTCCTACCCCGGGGTTATTGGCCTGGTAATAGGAACCCGCCCTGACTGTATTGACGATGAAAAACTGGAATACCTTGCCGGCCTGGCAAGAAAATATTACATCATTGTTGAGTACGGCGTTGAGTCATGCTTCAACCAAACGCTGGAAAAGATAAACCGCAGACATACCTTCAGCGAATCGGTGACCGCCATCCGGAAAACCTCTGAATACGGAATACACACAGGCGCCCATATCATTTTCGGCCTGCCCGGCGAAACCGAAGAAGACATGCTTTCGGAAGCCGAAATACTCTCGCTGCTGCCGCTGAATACCATCAAATTCCATCAACTCCAGATTATCAGGAACACACTTCTGGAGAAAGAATATTTGCAAAATCCCGAACGGTTCAATTTATTCCCGCTTGATGAGTATATCGATTTTATCATAAGGTTTATTGAAAGGCTCAATCCGGCATTTGTCATCGAAAGGTTTTCGGGCGAAGCGCCTCCCCGGTTTCAGTCCGGACAAGTCTGGGGAAACCTTCGCACCGATCAGGTTCAGAAACTTATTGAAAATGAACTGGAAAAGAGAGATACCTGGCAGGGAAAACTCTATAATTGTCAGGCCTAAACAAAAAGGCAGCCATCATTAACCGGATTATAGAAATATCTTCATAATCAGGAACTGATAAAAGGTTAAAACTTTCTGCGATTATGTTCATTAAATTTGTCTGTTACAATAATGATATTATATATATTTGCCATACGTCAAACTTATTTAAACCAAACTTCAAATCAATGAAAAAATTTACTCTGCTTTTAACAGCAATCGTCTTTTCATTGGTCGGGCTTCAGGCACAAACCCTACCATATAATGACGATTTTGAATCTTACACGGTAGGGGGCTTCATAGCCGCCCAGAATTCGACCTGGTGGACCACCTGGAGCAACAATCCGGGCTCATCGGAAGATGGTGAAATTTCCACGGCCTTTGCCAACTCGGGAACAAAATCAGTATTGTGCGATGCTCCTACTTCCTCGACAGCATCCGACCTGATCCTGAAACTTGGCAACAAAACAACCGGCAAGTACGAATTAAAATGGATGATGTATGTTGAAACCGGCAAATGCGGATATTACAACATTCAGAAGACAGAAGCCCCCGGAACGGAATGGGCATTCGAAATCTATTTCCGCACCAGCGGCGCCGGCGAATTATATGCAGGCAGCGAAACTGCTATTGCCTTCACTTATCCCAAGGACACCTGGTTTGAAGTAAAACAGCTTATTGATCTTGACGCCGATAACATCAAGCTTTATGTCAATGGCACACTGGTCAATGAATGGCCATTCAGCTACACTTCAAGCGCTACTACCGGTATGACACAATTGGGCGGGATTGACTTTTTTGCCGGCGCCCTCAACGGGACCAGTGAAACTCCGAAATATTTTATTGATGACCTCACTTTCCAGGTTATGCCTACCGTTCTTCTGCTCGAAGATATGGAAAGCTATGCCGTTGACAGCTACCTGGCCGTCGGCAACCCCGACTGGTTCACTACCTGGTCGAATGCCCCCGGCACCGGTGAAGATGCCATTATTAAAGACACCTATTCACACAGCACAACCAAGTCGGCTTTGATTGATGAAACAGGCGGGGCAACCGACCTTATCCTGAAACTCGGAGACAAAACCACCGGCGCTTATGAACTTACCTGGTGGGATTACATTCCGACAGGAAAATGCGGCTACTATAACATTCAGAAAACCCAGGCTCCCGGAACTGAATGGGCCTTTGAACTTTATTTCCGCACCAACGGCACCGGCGAATTATATGCCGGCAGTGAAACGGCGTTAACCTTCTCCTATCCCAAGGATACCTGGTTCGAGGTAAAACATATTATTGACCTTGATGCCGACAATATCAAATTATACGTCAACGGGACGCTTGTACATGAATGGCCGTTCAGCTATACAAACAGCGCAACAACAGGCATGAAACAGCTTGGCGGCGTTGACTTCTTTGCCGGTGCCTTAAACGGAACAAGCGAGGTTCCGGTATGTTACCTCGATGATGTTTATTTAGCCCAGCTTGGCGCTCCCAGCGACCCCATCATCGAAGTTAATCCAACGAGTATGATGGCATGGCTCGAACCCGGTAACACGCAAACAAAACAACTTACTGTTTCAAATACCGGCGCATCGGCTCTTAATTACAACATCAATATTATCTATCCCGGAGACAAAAAGGATCAGATTGTAAATCTTGCAGCTCCCACCCATACACTTCAGCATACATCAGGCTGCTCGGCTGTTTCCTCTAACGGAGGTTCCCCCGAAACAGATGCCACTTACGTATTGCATTATGATGGCGACAACGGTTCAGCCATCGGCTGGTCGTCAGTTCCTATGACAGCAACTGTAGCTGCCAAGTTCCCCAATATGCTTACCGTACCCCGTGCCGGCATGACTATTGAATCAGTTGATGTATACATCAACGATCTGAACGCATCAGGAAGCAATGAAATGACACTGAAAATCTGGGGAATGGGCGATGCTTACGGCCCCGGAGCATTACTCCACTCGCAGACCTTTACCCCCGGCGGCACTGCATGGGAACACCTGGTGTTAACAACCCCTGTTCTTATCACAGGCGAAGATATTTGGGTTGGTTACACCTTTACACAAAACGAAGCCGACGTCTTTATTCCGGGATGCGATGCAGGCCCCAATGATCCGAATGGCGATTATATCAGCACCGGTGTGGGTTGGAGTCACCTTTCAAACAATGCCGCTTTACCTTACAACTGGAACATCCGCGCCAATCTGACCGGCGATCCGATTGCCCAATGGCTCGTTGTAAGTCCGACTTTCGGCAGCGTTGACCCGCAAGGCACACAGAACCTTAATGTTACGTTCAATGCCACCAACCTGACGGATGGCCTGTACAATGGCATTATCCGTATCCTGAACAACGATCCTGCCAACAACCAGCTTGATGTTCCCTGCACCCTTTCGATTGGTGTCGGAATGAATGAAAACGATAAAGTTGGCGTTATGATCTATCCCAACCCTGCAAAGGATATGCTGAATATCGTTACCAATGATGCAGTTGTAAAAGTAACCATCCTGAACACCAACGGTCAGGTTGTGTACAGCGGCAATCAGAACAATATCAATATCAGCGCTCTGCCCCAGGGAATTTACTCCGTAAGGACTCAGACTGTAAAGACCAATTCCGTTATCAAGTTCGTAAAGAAATAATTACGAATCCATTGATCACAAAAAACGCCCCGTAACCGGGGCGTTTTTTTTATGATCCTGCCGATGTAGATCTACGGTAGTCGGCAGGTTTTGTAGAAAAAACGAAAAGCGCCAACTCCTGCCCGGGCAAGCGTAACCAGGATACGTGTGCCGAAAAAGATGCAGTAATGCCGCAGGTTTACAGCGCACGCGTCAGGAGACGCGCACAAGCAAAGGGAGAATATCAATCACCACGCGAAAGGATTTCCGCCTGTGGCAGAGAGAAAAGTTCGCGTGGCAGCGGGGAATCGTACGGCAGCAGCTTGACGGTATCTGCGTTGATAATCAAAACCTTAACTTACTATCAAAGGCCCTGTTTTTAAGGCATACTATTGACATTAGGGATTGATAAAGAAAACCTGTATGTACTTTTTCTATTTATTGTTAGTAATACAATTGGTGATTTATTTTTTCTTTTAATTACTAAATTTATCTGTTTATCCGGATTTTCCATTTTATATGAGCACTCTAAACAGGTTGAATTTAAGTATTTACATCTTATTATTAAGCCATTTTCAAATAATGATAAAGGTTTATAGCTTTTTGATAGGTGAATATCGTATATACCTCCACTTATATTTGTCAATTTTAACATCAATGGATAATATTCTAAACAAAAACTTATTCGTAACATTGAATCAGGTGGCATTTCAGTCAAATTAAACACCACAAAATTTTTGTTAAGAAACTCAACAATTCCAAAATCAATATAATTGACTACTCCAAATATCATACATTGATTATTAACTGGCTCATTTAAATTGAAGATTCTAACAATGAACTCATTTTTTTTACAAGTATCACATTTTCTATAGATAATTTTTGAAAATGATTCCAAGTGTTGAGAATAGGCTGTTGTATGAAGTACTAGCTCATTATTCTTTTTAAAAATCTTAGCTCCCCCGACCCAGCCACCTAAATTGAGATACGCAGTACTTTCGTACATTATAATTGTATCAAGGTCTGTGTTAGCAAATACCTTTTGATTTTGTGATTTTAAATCTCCATATGATAATAAAATTAACAATAGAGATAAAAAACACTTAGTTTTATTGAATAATTTATTGGATTGTAAAAAAAAGAAAACCATAGCGAATAAATTTGTTATAACCTTCGCCCGCTAGCGCATATTATGCGTGCGTTACTACACTTACTACAAACTTAACGATATTACCTCAAACAAGGAGCGTTTCACGGCATAATTTGTTGCCGGACTAATTGTATATGCAACTGGATTGATATCTACATATTCCTGTTTTCAGGTATGAAACGGTTTCCGGACAGTAATAATTTCGCCTTGTTGCCATAATGCCACAAGTTTTCACCTCATCCGCCTTCGGCACCTTCTTCCCGATGAATCGGGACAGGCGCTCAGGGAGAAGGCCGGCCGGGCAGACCCTGAAGGTTTTGAAAATCTTCAATACCCGTGCTGAAAAAGATGCAGTTTGCCGCAGATTTTCACTTCATCCGCCTTCGGCACCTCCTTCCCGATGAATCGGGACAGGCGCTCAGTGAGAAGGACTGACGGTTGAGCAGGCCTTGAAGGTTTTGAAAATCTTCAATACCCGAGCTGATAAAGATACAGTAATACCGCAGGTTTACAGCGCACGCGTCAGGAGACGCGCGCGAGCAAAGGGAGAATATCAATCACCACGCGAAAGGATTTCCGCCTCCGGCGAAGAGAAAAGTTCGCGCGGTAGCGGGGGGCAAATAGTTTATTTTAAGGCGTAACAATAATCGTTACGGTCTTAATGTCTGTTTTTAAGCCACTTGTTGCATTTAAGTCAATAATATAGTTACCGCTTTTCTGGTATGTATGTTTTGGATTTGATTCATTACTAATGTCCATATCTCCAAAATTCCAGGAAAACTCTTTCGCATCAGTTGATAGATTGGTGAATTGAACCTCCTCGCCTGCTTTAGGATTTTGAGGCGACCAGGAAAAATCTGCTATGGGAGTTTTACCGCAGCCGGAAAGCACTATACACAATATTATTCCTTTTATTAGTTTCATGGGTAAATTATTGTAAAATCTAGCTTCTTTAGGTCTTCAAGCGTTAATTTATAATGTTTTAAGATTTTATTTTTTATTTCTATTGAATCACAGTCATAAAAAACACTGGGTTCATTATATTTATCACTATCTACTATGTATATATCTAATGGCGTATTGCTATTCAAGTTATCTTCAATACAGGAATTATATGGACGGAAATCAAAAGTTTCATTTTTCATTACTTTATTTCCATCAAGCCTACAATTCCCTTTAAAATCTGTAGCACGAAGACCAAAAATGATGTCTTTTTCAGATTGGTTTGTGAAATCAATATAGGAATGGCAATCTTCCTCCTTTTTACATGTCGATGATATTAGCATCAAACATATTATTGAAATAAGCATATGTCTCATATATTAAGTTTTATCTATTATAAATACCTGAATTATCAAATCCCTTCGCTCGCGCGCGCATGTGCTACGCTTACGTTGCTATACTAACTTCCGCACATGACTCCTGACGTGTGCTCCACTTATTCTCGAACACCAGCTATTCGGATAGATAATTTCGTCAACCATGCCATAAAAGTAAACAATTTTTTAAGCATTATAAAACCTCAACGCACGCGTCAGGAGATGCACGCGAGCTAAGGTTTCTCCCGGGAAAGCAAGACGGCTTCTATTCCCGGCTTTCAGTAATGGACATCCGATAACCAATGTTGTGGATATTTTCAATCTTAATCGAAGGATCGCCGCGGAAGAGTTTTCGAAGCCGGGAAATGAACACATCCAGGCTGCGGCTGATCAGGTAATTGTCGTTACCCCACACCGCCATCAGGATTTCTTCCCGTTTTACCACCTTGTTCAGGTTCCGGAATAAATATGTGATGAGCTCCGATTCCCTGTAGGTGAGCGTTTGTTTCAGATCGTCCAGGATGAGCTGCCGTCCCGACGACGAAAACATGAATCTTCCTATTCGGAAAGAATCCGCCTGCATAGTATTACCATGGTCAATGCTTCTTCTTTTCAGGAAAACCTCAATCTTCAGGATCAGTTCTTCAATACTGAAAGGTTTTGTAATGTAATCATCAGCTCCCAGTTGCAAACCGAGTATCTTGTCGTCCTTGGTCGATTTTGCCGAAAGAAAGAGGATGGGAACCGATTCATCCTTTTCCCGGATTTTTTTTGCCAGGGTGTAACCATCCATCTTCGGAAGCATGACATCCAGGATAAGCAGGTCATACTTCCCGGGAACAAATTTTTCGGAAGCCTGCAGGCCATCCTCACAGGAGTCCACCACATATCCCGACCGTTCAAGGTTGTCGCGGGTTACGAACGAGAGAGTCACATCGTCTTCAACATAAAGGATGCGGGCATTTTTCATAAGGCTGACTTTAAAACCGGTATTTCCAGAATGAATTCGGCTCCGTTTCTTTCGTCCGGGTTAAGGCTGATCCTCCACCGATGGGCATCACAGATATTTTTTACATAGAAAAGGCCGAGCCCGAATCCTTTTACATCATGAACATTATCGGTCGGTATACGATAAAACTTCCGGAATATCTTCTTCTGATGCTGCCGGCCAATACCGGGACCATTATCACGTAACCGGACCTGAACCCTCCCGCCCCGAAGGCTTGAGGAGATGGTGACTTCCGGGGACTCTCCCGAATATTTCATTGCATTGTCCAGAAGGTTATGGAATATATTGGCAACGTGAAGCTTGTCGGCATTCACCTCCACGGTTCCCGGCGCCAGGTTAGTATCAATATTGATATTCCTGCCGGAATCCTTCCGGTAGTTCTCAGCCACATTCCGTATGAGGACATGCAGATCGAAAACTTCCTTTCTCAAATGGAAACCCTGCTTTTCGATACGTGCAATCTGAAGGACCTTATCCACCTGATCGTTTAACCGGCTGGTTTCCTGTTTGATAACCGAGGCATATGTTTGCAGGCGCACAGGTTCCATCAGGGATTCAGGGTTGAGAATCACATCGGCCGAAATATTGATGCTGGATATCGGCGTTTTAAACTCATGGGTCATATTGTTGATGAAATCCCGCTGCATTTCTGAAAGCCTCTTCTGTTGCAGGATGACAAAAATGGAATAACCGAAAAAGATGACGGCGACAAAAAGTATCCCCATCAAAAAAAACCACATGGTCATTCCGCCGGCAATGGTGTTTTTCAATAACGGGAAATTCACCCCGAAATAGTAATTGTATTCGTCATACTTGGGGAGGTTCACCGATATAGCGTTATGCTTTATTTTCCCGTTATAGAAAAAATAGTTGCCATACTCCATTACACCCGTATAGCAGTTATAAATGGCATATTCATAATCGGTCCGGATATTCAGTCTCTCAAATTCCAGTTTCAGGTAATGCTCCAGTACGTTGGCATCAATGACGCCATTTACATCCACTACGAAATAGTTGGATGACAGTTGCCTGACCGGATTTGTGGTGGTAGGATTCGTCTGGTTTATCTTGTGAAGCACATCGGCAACGTTGCGCAATCCGATCATGACCGTTTGCGTAAACTGCTTTTCCCTGTTATTCCATTCCTTTTTCAGGAAATACCACTGGATGGCAAAAATTCCGATGATAGCAAAAGAGCCCAGTAAAACAACAAACCGGATATGCTTTATTCTCATACGGGTGATCTGTTTCTTTGTAACAATAAAAGTAGGTAAAAATCAATGCGGATGTGATAATTTGCATTTCGTTTACAATCTTTTACATTTGATTTACCAAGTTTTACATTCTTTTTGATTGATTTACAGATTCCAGCCTCACCTTTGTACCTGCCAATTTTAAAAACAAACCTTATGAAAAAAATCATCCTCCTTTTAGCTGTCATTGCTGCCTGCGGCTGGGCTAATGCCCAACCATCCGTTCATGCTACTGCAAATGAAAAAGCCATTTCAAATCCAAACGGGCCCAAAGCCCGGTTCGATAAGATGATCAACGATTTTGGGGAAATTGACCGGGGAATTCCAAAAACAGCGGAATTTACCATTACCAACGACGGGAAAGAGCCGTTAATAATTCAGAAAGCACAAGCTTCCTGCGGTTGCACCAACCTCAAATACTCCCAGGAACCCATTCTTTCCGGCAAATCGGCTGTCATTTCGGTAACATTTAACGCCGCATCGGTCGGGCCTTTTATGAAAACTATAACCGTGACGACCAACGCTGAAGCTTCGCCTTCAGTTCTGCAGATAAAAGGCACTGTCGTAAAGAAGGAGTAGGCCCAACGGATGATAAATACAGAGCAGACCCTGAAGGTTTTAAAAACCTTCAGGGTCTTTTTTTCAATCCGGAAAGCTACTTGCTGATACCGTCATTTCTGTTTTCCATCCTCCGCCGTTTGTTTTGGCTGACGGCCGGCCTCTTTCAGGGCATTGTGGATAATCCATTCCAGTTGTCCGTTCGTACTACGGAAATCATCGGCTGCCCACCGTTCAACGGCTGCCAGCAACTGCTCGTCAATACGCAATGCAAATACTTTCTTTTTCGACATAGCAGATCCTTTATTATTCCTGAATGTTTTGCATCCGGATAACTTAGAAAATCGTTTTGTGATTATCCCGTTCAGCCATCATTCTGTCAACAGCCCTGCGCATTTCTTCCATTTTCTTTGTACTAAATATGATGCGCCGTCCGGTTTTGAGCGTGATCACCACTACTTTATTGCCTCCCGCCTGATAGATAGTTGTCCTGCGCAACGGCCTTCTCTTTATTCCCCATCCGAAACTACCGGGAAACAAACCATATTTCCTGACTTCTACCGAAGCAATCTGTTCAACCGGTATACATCTCATCCTGTTGATGAAAGGAGGAAACCTGTAATAAAATCCGTCAGAATGCACTTCGGTGATAAGGCTGTTTCGGATAGACAGTACGGTCATTAAACCCATGAAGATGATCACTGTAATTCCGATGACAATCAGCGCTGTATCGCTCATAGGATTATCGCCCCAGGGTTTGCCCAGCACCAGTTGCTCATAAAATCCCCATCCGAACAGGCCTGTCACAAAGAGCCAGACCAAGACCTGCACCAGGGGGATCATTGTTTGCCCAACCGGTTGTTCTTCACGAAATAGTAAGACACCCATCGTTTACTGATAAAGAGTTCCTGCATTCACCACCGGCGTTGCATCCTTATCTGAGCATAGTACCACCATCAGGTTACTTACCATCGTCGCTTTTCGCTCTTCATCAAGTTCAACAATCTGATTTTCGGCAAGCTTATTAAGAGCCAGTTTCACCATACTAACGGCCCCTTCAACGATTTTGGTACGCGCAGCCACGACAGCCGTAGCCTGCTGACGGCGCAGCATAGCGCCGGCAATTTCGGGCGAATAGGCCAGGTGGGCAATACGCGCCTCTATGACTTTTATTCCGGCTATCTGGAGCCGTTCCGACAGTTCTTTTTCCAGCACGTGGTTTACTTCTTCACCTCCCGAGCGCAGGGTAATTTCCGTCTGTTCATCATCGAAATTATCATAGGCATAATGGCCGGCAAGTTTGCGAACGGCTGATTCGCTCTGGATCTGGACAAAATTGGCATAATCATCCACTGCAAAAGCTGCCTTGTAGGTATCTTCTACCTTCCACACCAGCACAATTCCGATCATAATCGGATTGCCTAACTTATCATTCACCTTCAAGGCGTCACTGGTGAGATTCCTCGCCCGGAGCGATACCCTTTTCTTGACAAAGAACGGATTAATCCAATAAAAGCCATTCGACTTGATCGTTCCCTTGTAGGCGCCGAAGAGAATCAATACCGACGCTTCGTTTGGGTTCAGCACCAGGAATCCCGGTACGATAAAACACGACAATACAAGGCAGATGATCCCGCCAAGTATGCCGGCCAGTGTATGGTTAAACATTGTAAGCAATACGATCGCGCCTGCAAATAAAAGCAGGGATACTGCTACTCCGGCATAACCGCCGGATGGGGTCGAAATACGATCTTTTTCCATAGTATTTTGATATTATTTTGATATCACAATATTACGACATTTTAGGAACGTTACGACAAAAGGTGAAAATTATTTTCGGAGCAGGCGGTAAAAGGATAATTTTGCGCTTCATGAATAAACAATACAGGCACATTTTTTTCGATCTCGACCACACTTTATGGGATTTTGAGCGCAATGCCGACGAAACCAAGCGGGAACTTTATCAGGAGTTTAAGCTGGGGGAACGGGGTATCCCTTCTTATGAAGCTTTTCGCGAAAAATACGTAGTCATCAATGCCGGATTATGGGCGCTTTACCGGGAAGACAAAATAGAGAAGGAAGAACTGAATTTCAAGCGGTTTTTTCTTACCCTGTGCGAGTTTGGAATTAACGACATGTCGCTGGGGGCTTCTTTAGCAGCGGAATTTATCAAAGGCATCTCAACCAAAACGTACCTTTTCCCCCATGCAACTGAGCTCCTGGAATACCTTTTCCCGAAATATCCCTTATATATCATCACCAACGGATTTGAAGAAGTCCAGTTCAGCAAGCTGAAGAATTCACGGTTGGAACGTTTTTTTACGAGCGTAATAACCAGTGAAGAAGCCGGTGTAAAAAAACCGGAGCGTGCAATTTTTGAATATGCGCTCAGAAAAACAGGGGCGTCAGCCTCCGAAAGCCTGATGATCGGCGATGACCTTGAAGTTGATATGCGGGGCGCCCGTGAAGCCGGAATCGACCAGTTGCTGGTTAACCACGAAGCATTTCAGCACCAGGAACCGGTGACCTTTGAAGTCTTTTCTCTTAAAGAGATCAAATTGATCCTGTAAATCTGAACCGGGAATTTGCAGTTCATCTTGAGCCATGCCGTTTCCCGGGTTCCCGGTTGTAAGAATTAATTAGGGTATACTGAAAAAAGCAGTGTATCGCAGGCTTTTCCAGCAAAAAAAAGCTGCCTCTGAGAAGCAGCTTTATTGTTTTTAACAAGGGCTGAGTTCCTTATTTTGATTTAGGCACAGGTACTTGTTCCGGTTTTGCTCCTTCTTTTTTGCATCCACCTTTTTTAGCGTGATCGCAAGGTTTGCTGCATGTTTTGGAACAATCGCTCTTAGTTGCGCATGATTTTGCACAATCGCTTTTGGTTGTTGAGGATTTAGCGCAGCAGGATTTTGCAGGGGCCTGGACATCTTTGGCTGGTGTAACTTTCTCTGTAGTAGCCTTTTGTGCTCCCGGATTACTTTGGGCCGAAGCAGTTACGGAAAATGCCATGACAAAGGCAACAAGTGAAACCAGCATTACGATTTTTTTCATGTTCTGATAAATTTAGGATTATTTTTAACGTTTCAAAAGTAATGCTATAATATAGACAAATGGAAATATTTTTGTTAATAGGATGTTAATGTCAGTGGAGCCTGTTAAACGTTCCGATTATAGTTACGCCTCCTTTTACTTTCTCTTCCAGATGAACATTGATGTTGGCGGAAAGCGGAAGAAACAGATCCACCCTGGAACCAAATTTGATAAATCCCAGCTCCAGACCCTGGGTAATACGTTCATTGGTTTTTGAATAGCAGACGATACGCCGGGCCAGTGCGCCGGCAATTTGCCTTACCATTACCGGGCCGTATGATGAATGATCTATTACGACCGTGTTCCGTTCGTTTTCAGTCGATGATTTCGGATGCCAGGCAACGAGAAATGAACCGGGCCAGTAATTCGTGTAAACAATTTTTCCGCTGACGGGATACCGGTTAACATGTACATTGGATGGCGACATGAAGATAGAAATCTGCCTGCGGGTATCGTTGAAAAATTCAGGTTCATGAACCTCTTCAATAGCAACGATGGTTCCGTCGGCGGGACATAAGATCACGTCGGTATCTGTCTTGATCGTCCGCTCCGGAATCCTGAAGAACTGGATTATAATAAAGAGAAAGACCATTAAAGCCAGATACAGAATATAATGTAACACGGTTTGATGAGGCAATATCAAATTGAAAATCAATGCAATAATCGCACAAACAAGACCGGTTACAAGGATTATTCTGTAACCTTCTTTATGAATTCTCATTTTTGTCATACAGGCAACTCTTTTCAGTTTAGGTAAGTGAGGAAAACGTAAACAAAGGGCGACGCCACAAAAACGGCATCAAAACGGTCGAGCAGACCGCCATGACCAGGGAGAATGTTTCCGGAATCCTTGATACCAATGCTCCGTTTAAACATGGATTCCACAAGGTCGCCTAAGGTTCCCGTTACCATGATAATAAATGCAAGGACAATCCATTGCCAGGCAGCATATTGCGGAAAGATGAATGAAATTCCATACGCGGTAAGCAAGGCTATTATTCCTCCTCCGATGCTCCCTTCCCAGCTCTTTTTAGGGGATATCCGCTCAAAAAGCCGGTGTTTTCCGATCAGTGATCCGACAAAATAGGCTCCGGTGTCATTCAGCCAAAGAATTACGAAGAAACCAAGAATGGCCCCGCTATGTTCTTTCCAGTTTACACCGGTGCTGTCAAAGTAATGGGTGAGCAAAGCAAACGGGACCGCGATATAGACCACCGACAATATCATCCATGCTAAATTCGTAAACGGATTCTTTTTACTGCGGAATAATTCAGCAATTATGGGCAGCATCAGCAATGGAAATATAAATGTAAGCCATCTTGCATCCAATGGTATTAATCCGAACAAGGATATCAGGGAATAAGTAAGCGCCCCGGTCACAATAGTAAGAATCCGGTTAGGTTCTGCGCCGGTTTTCAAGGCAAGTTTCAGAAATTCATCAAGGGTTAAAATAGTTAACAGCAGGAAAAGTAGTGCTGTAGCCAACTGTCCCAACAGCATGGAGCCGACCATTACGATTACAAAGACAATTGCCGTTACCGAACGTGTAGCCAGATTATTCACTTAAATGCTTTTGTATGATTTGTTTTGCCTTGAAAGCATCGGCCGTAGTGACATAAATTTCAACCTCGCCTATCAGGTAGGCGGAATCACGTTTATTCAGGCTGATAGACTCAATATCGTTCTGCTTGAGCAATTCTTTGATCAGTTCTGCTTCATAAATCTGCGGAGAAGTAAATACAATGACCCAATCGTTGTACATTATTCTTCTGTTTCGTTATTTGGTTCAGATGATTCAACAAGAAATACATATAGTTCCTTTGGCCCATGAGCCCCCATTACCAGTGTTTTCTCAATATCGGCAGTACGGCTTGGCCCTGTGATTACCGAGATAAGGGAAGGCAAGCCGTTTGCATATTTTTCCCGTATCGCCGTCAACGCTTGTTTCAGGTCGGGAACCAACTGCCAGGTATAGGCAATTACGACATGAGTGCCCGGGAATATATTCAGCCTTCTCCCGGATTCCTGTTTCGACGAGACCATGATGCTGCCAAGCCGGGAAATCAGAAATTCGCAACCGGTCACCCCTATTTCAATGTCGTGAAAATCTTCCTCATCAGCATTAAAAGGGACACCGGCCTGAGTAAGCAGGTATTGAACCGGAGGATCGGTACAGAACACATTTTGCCAGTTCTGTTGCTGAGAAATAGCCGAAAGGCTGTCAACGAGATCGGCTTCTCCTTCACAATAAACAAACTTGCCCCCAGCCTTCATCAATTCCCCCGCAAAGATCACATCCGGAGATTCACCGGAACTATTGTATAACGGTACATCGAAATCAATATGAGGAAAAGGATTATCCGTTTTATAAATCAGTGCATTGCGCACGTTTTTCAGAACCTTTTCCCTCGATGTGCTTTCGTCCATAAGCCACAAACTTGAAGTTCAGGAACAAATATCCGACATTTCGGCTCGATTTGTTCTATGTTTATCAGGATTTTTTCGGCTCTTCGTCCTGATCTCCCTCATCGCCGGCCATTTCATCCTGCTTTTCAGCCTGTTTTTCGACGGCTGACACCTCGCTTTTTTCGGAAGCTTCGGCTCCGTTTTCCCCGTTACCATTAAAGATCACATGTTCGTGGGGTTCGAAAGGGCGTTCGCCGAAAATTACGACCAGATCTTCCCGGAAGATTACTTCTTTCTGCAACAGTTTATTGGCAAGCTGATCGAGTTTATCACGGTTTTCTGTTAACAGCTTTTTAGCTTTGGAATAAGCGCTTTCGATCATCTTACTGATTTCTTCGTCAATGGTTTTGGCGGTTTCCTCACTGAATGGTTTGGTGAGCATATATTCCTGCTGACCAGTTGAATCGTAATAGCTGATATTCCCGATCTTGTCATTGAGACCGTAATAAGCAATCATGGCGTATGCCTGCTTGGTAACTTTCTCGAGGTCATTCAGGGCCCCGGTGGAAACCTTTCCAAATACCACTTCTTCAGAAGCTCGCCCACCAAGCGCTGCAGTAATTTCGTCATACATCTGCTCAAAGGTCGTGATCTGCCTTTCTTCAGGCAGGTACCAGGCAGCTCCCAGAGCTTTGCCACGGGGGACAATGGTAACCTTCACCAGCGGATTGGCATGCTCCACAAGCCAGCTTATTGCTGCATGTCCCGATTCATGGTATGCAATCACTTTCTTTTCGTGCGGGGATATAATCTTGTTGCGCTTTTCAAGGCCGCCAACGATCCTGTCGATGGCATCCAGAAAATCCTGCTTGTCGATTTGTTTTTTATCATTACGGGCTGCTATCAGGGCTGATTCATTGCACACATTGGCAATATCGGCGCCGGAGAAGCCAGGCGTCTGCCGGGCAAGAAAATCTACATTAACAGTTTCGTCCAGTTTCAGGTTGCGCATGTGTACCTTAAAAATAGCTTTCCGTTCTTCAAGGTCGGGCAGTTCAACATGTATCTGCCTGTCGAAACGTCCGGCGCGCAGCAAAGCCCTGTCGAGGATATCGGCGCGGTTGGTAGCCGCCAGGATGATAACCCCCGCATTGGTCTGAAAGCCATCCATTTCGGTAAGCAACTGATTCAGTGTATTTTCACGTTCATCGTTCGATCCGGTCATCGGATTACGGCCACGTGCACGTCCGATAGCGTCAATTTCATCAATAAAAATGATGCATGGCGCTTTATCTTTTGCCTGTTTGAACAGGTCGCGCACACGTGAAGCGCCGACGCCGACAAACATTTCAACGAAATCGGACCCGGAAAGTGAGAAAAAAGGCACTTTGGCTTCACCGGCAACAGCCTTGGCCAGCAAGGTCTTCCCGGTACCCGGAGGGCCGACCAATAAAGCTCCTTTGGGTATTTTACCGCCCAGTTCCGTATATTTTTTGGGATTTTTTAAAAATTCAACAATCTCCATGATTTCCACCTTGGCTTCTTCAAGGCCGGCAACATCATTAAAATTGGTGGTAACCATGGTATCGCGGTCAAAAAGCTGGGCCTTCGATTTGCCGATGTTGAATATCTGGCCGCCGCCACCGCCGCCGCCTTTGCTCATCATGCGCATAATCAGGAACCATCCACCGATCAGGATTACGAAAGGTAATATCCATCCCAACACATCCATCCCCCAGTTCTTGCGTGTAACAACCTGTATGTAAACAGGCGTTGGATTATCCTTCTGCGCTTCCTGTATCTCTTTTTCAAAAGATTCGGCCGAAACTATCTGGTAGATATAATGGGGTGTGGATGAAGTAAGGGAATTCCCTTGTTTCAGGTCCTTGTATTTTTCAAGCGACAGCCTGTCCTTTTTAATGAAAATCTCAGCCTGCTCCTTGTTGACGAGTATAATCTTTTCAACATCCTTGCTGACCAACATTCCCTTAAGCTCCCCCCAACCAATGGTTTTTGGGCTTGTTCCCATATTTGAAAAATACAGGAAGGTGAAAATGACGGCCAGTATCCCGTAAATCCAATAAAAATTGAACTTAAACCTGGGATTCTTTAGTTTCGGAAGATTACCGTTAAAGGGTTTGCGATTATTGTCGCTATTTGGAGTTTCTTCTGCCATTATTCTGTTATATAATCCTGATTAACTACTTAGGAAACATTTGTTCGCCCGGCATCAGCCCAGAGACGTTCCAACTGGTAGAAGCTGCGCGTTTCAGCCTGGAAAATGTGGACTACTACATCAAAATAATCGAGTAATATCCATTCACAATTCTCAAAACCTTCCCGGTGCCATGGACTCAGCCCTACTGCCTTTTTTACTTCAGCCTCAACGGAATCAGCAATCGCCTCCACCTGTGTACGTGATGTGCCATGACAAATTACAAAGTAATCGGTAATAGAGTTTTGTAATTGGCCAAGGTTAAGTTTCACAATTTCCTGCGCTTTACGTTCCGCCATACCATGAACTACAATGTCGGCCAGCATATCGGACGCTTCACTCTTTGCATGTTTTGCCATCTATAATTACATAATTTTCACAAAGGTACATATTTAATTGCTTTGTGCCTTTCGGTATTACGGCCCCTTTTTATCAAACATCGCGCCCCGGAGCCAGATACGACATTTTGTCATTTACGGAGTCTGTATTTAAACAACACTTTTCAAAATTTGTTGTACCTTTAAAAATCAAAATTCAATAAACCCATGCGGATTATCGGTTCATCCATCATCAGCCTCGATGAATCAGCATCAACCAACGATTATGCCTTAGAATTGCTAAAGTCATCGAAACCTGCCGACGGGACTGTCGTCACAACAAAAAAGCAGTCGGCAGGGCGGGGACAGGAAAACAATTCCTGGGAAAGTGAACCGGGTAAAAATCTCACCCTGAGCATCATCCTATATCCCCATTTCCTGCCTCCCGACAGGCAAAGTCTGCTTTCGATGGCCATAGCCCTGGGCGTTTATGATCTCATTAATTCCCATATTACGGCCCAGCCGGTCCGGATAAAATGGCCTAACGATATTTATATAGGCGATCGTAAAGCCTGCGGTATGCTCATCCAGAATTCGATTATGGGGAACCGCTTTGATTACGCCATTGCCGGTATCGGACTGAATGTAAACCAGGAAAAATTCATCAGCGATGCCCCGAATCCGGTTTCGCTGAAAATGATAGCCGGCAGGGAATTCCCGACCGAAGAATTATTATGGCAACTTTGCGGCTGGCTCGATACCCGGTATCACCAACTCCGGCTGGGCGACAGGAAAGGCATAAGCGAAGAGTACCTCAGCCTGATGTACAGGTATAATGAGTGGCATGTTTTCGAAATACGACACAGAGCTGCTGAAGCCAGGATCACCGGGATAAACCGTTACGGGCAATTGCAGCTCGAAGAAAGAAACGGGACAAGATCAGAATGCGATATGAAGGAAGTAAAATTCCTTATCTGATCTATCGTAATTCCGGATTGCATACCGGAAATTTCACTTCTTTTCCGGCCTCCTGTGACAGGCTTGCCTGTTGCCGGGATTGTGTTACGGGTGCTTCAAACAAGGTTGAATCCGAGCTTTCCGGCATCCTTTCACTAACAATTTCCGCCAGGTCCATAACCATTACGTCTGAACCATTGTCAAAGGTCTTTTTACATAAAGGGCAGGCTGTAACCAACAGATCCGGATTCGGCTCCAATAAAATTTTCAGCGCTTCGTCCCTGATAACGGTACGTTCATTATAGTTCATTGCAAGGTCGCCGACCGATCCTCCGCAACAAAGGGCATGTTCACGCTGCTGACTGATATCCGCCAAGCAGACCATTTTATTAAGGAGCCTGCGCGGTTCTTCAAAAATGCCCGAGCCCCGTCCCAATTCACAAGGATCATGGTAAACGGCCAGAACCGGCGAAGCATCAACCTTAATTTTTCCGCTTTCCACCAGCCTGAGCAGGTATTGCGAATGATGAAGCACTTCGATGCCAGGCAGTTTATATTCTTCGCTGAACACCTTGAAACAAATAGGACAGGATGTCACAAATGTTTTGGCTCCAGACTTTACGATCGTTTCAGTATTTTTTCGGATTAATTCACCGGCTGCTTCGGGTAATCCTGCCATCATCAGAGGCCTTCCGCAACATACCGAACCATCCTCATCCATGAAACTGAAATTTTCGCCTGAGGCATCCAGAATTTTCACCATTGCTTTCTTGACCGAAGGCGTCAGATGGCCCATGCATCCTGCAAAATAAAGCATATCAACCCGGGGTTCCGGTATCTGGATGCTGTCGAGGTAGTTGTATGACGGTGATACCAGCACGTTATCAATATATCTGGAAGCCATCCTGATTCCAACGGTATCAATCTGAACCGGGCAAACCTGGTGACACCTGCCGCATAACATGCAATTGGCATCCTGTATGGCATTCTGTTTACCATAGCGCAAAGAGCGAAGAAAATAAGCCGGGGTAGCATCCGTTTTCCCGGCATAGTTCATCTGGCAAACATCAATGCACACACCGCAACGCGGACAGGAGTGTATTTCGATATCGGTAAAACTGTCCGGTTTTTTACCGGTTTTTATTCCGAAATGCCGCAGATAAATCAGCAGCACTTCGGTGGGTATATGCATGTACCGTGACCAGGGAAGCGTTACAAAAAACACACCCAGCGCGATGGAGTAAGCCCACCAGGCAGGATAATACAGGTGTTCAACAGGCAAGAACGAAGCAAAAGCCATTCCCAGGGTATTGGTAAGGAAGCCTCCTCCCTGGTAAACGCCGGCAGTAAAACTTTCGGCCAGCAAACGCATCGGGAAAATCAGCCAGAGAGAGGTTATGGCCCATTTATCGAGCTTATTGTGTTGGGTGGTTCTTTTCATGCCGAACCATTTCGAACGGGTTCTCTTAATGAAAGCCAGCACCAATCCCGAAAGGATAAACAGCAGCAGGAAATCCATGATGAACCGGAAAAAACCTGGCAGCGTATACAACTCGAACGGCAGAGCGCGCTTATCATGAACAAAGAATTTCAGAAATATGGGATAATAGGGCGGGTTGAGGTGATTTCCGCTATAAATCCTCGATTCAAGGTTGCCCATTACAATAAGTAAAAACCAGCCGAAAGCAAAGCTCATGTGCATGAATCCCAGCAGTTTATTCTGACGGAACATACGCCTGTGCAGAAGGCTTTCCATAAACACTTCCCAGGTTGCCGGGAAGATCTGCCCGTTCAATAACCCATGGCCTAGTTTTTTGCGCCCGCTTCTGTCGAGTGTAGCAAGCCAGGCGGTAAAACGGATGATGATGACTGCCAGTAAAAACAGCATCCCGCCAAAAAACGGTATAACAAATAGGTTAAAGGTCATAAAACAGTATTTTTCAATGCCTTATGAATCTGTAAGATCAGGTTTCGTGTATTTACCCCACGGGGACAAACCAATTGACATTTTCCGCACAACATGCACTTGGTAACTTCATTTTCCAATCCGGAAACCTCTCCGCGGCGCACCAGCAGAATAAGACGGCGTAAACTAAAATCAGTAAACTGAGCAGCCGTGCAGGTAGCAGCGCAGGTACCGCAAGAGATGCAAAGATTTAGCGACGGTTCGGCAATAATAACTGTGGAGGCCAATTTTTTGCTGTTGGCATCATAATCTATTTGCCGGTCTTTGTTAACCGTAAACCCAAATCTCACTTTTTCTTTTATGTCGCTCATTTCCTAAGTTTTGCCGGATTACCGATGTTAACTCTTCAGATACTTTGCAACCGCAAGCGCCGCCGAACGGGCATCAGCCAGGGTATCGGCAATGTTTTTCGGGCCGGTACAGGTCCCGGCATAAAATAAGCCGGGAATTTCTGAGATATTGGCAGAGAGGTGGGCATCCGAAGGAATGAGAAAATTATCATTGTCTTTCGCCAGGTGCAGCATATCGCGCAATTGACGTGTCCCGGAAGGAGATTCCATTCCCGCCATCAGCACAAGCATATCCACCCCTATTTTCAATGGTTTCCCCAGGAGAGTATCCTCAACCTTCAGGATTACTTTACCGTTATGGTCTTCGGTTGATTCGCTCAAACGGCCACGGATAAACTGGACATTGTATTTTTCCTGTGCTTCCTTGTAGAGTTCTTCGTAATGACGCCCGAACATGCGCAAATCCATATAGAAACAAAACACTTCGGTTCCCGGGAGGAATTCCTTGATTTCGATAGCCTGCTTCACTGCGGTTACACAACAAACCTTGGAGCAGTAAATATTACCGGCTTTTTCATCGCGCGAACCCACACAATGCACAAATCCGATTCTTTTCGGTATTTCACCGTTTTTCATGGTGACTTTGCCAGCTGAGAAAGCTGCTTCGAGATCGGCAGAAGTGATTACATTATCATAAATCCGGTATCCGTATTCTTCCTTTTTCCGGGCATCGAACAGGGAAAAGCCTGTCGCCATCAACACTGCATCAGCTTCAGTTTGCCAATCGTTACCGCTCTCAACGAAAAATGTTTTCCCGTTCGGTTTAATGGCTGAAACCGGCTTACCGGTGACAAGGTTTACACCGGGATCCAGGTTCTTCCTCAGCGAATCAAGCACTTCAGCCCCCGGCCTCCTGTTAGGAAACAAAGCGTGCCAATCTTTAACATGCCCGCCTGTAGAATCTTCCTTTTCGACGAGTGTTACCCGGAAGCCCATGGATGCTAAGGCTGACGAGGCTTCAAGGCCGGCGGCACCGGCTCCAATTACAGCTACATGCCTGCTCATTCTTTATAAAATTTTAGATATGACGGGGCAACCGGCCGGCCAAGGTCTTCGCCGTTCGGGCCTTTGAATTTTTTATCGGGATCGTATTCAACGCCAATCTTATCAAGCACCGGTTCAGCCGGAACCTGGTGCACCTGCAATCCGATTTCCCAGGGATCGTAACCCATCACAATACCAGCTACCTCCTCGTATGTAAAGACGGGTATCCCCTTTCCGTTCTTACCGTATGTTTTGCCTTCCATTTCGCTGAGGGCATATTGCCAGCGGTCAAGGAACATCGGGCAGCCCGGGCAGTTGGTAATGATCATATCCGGTTCGTATGGCTCCATGGAATCGAATTTCTTTTTTGAGCACGCGATAGAAAACCCCCGGTTAGCCTGCACAATATATTGCCTGAAACCAAAACCACAGCAATGCCGGCGCTCGGGGTAATCGATCACTTCACCTCCCCAGGCTTCAATCATTCCGGTAAGCACATAAGGATATTCGGCGCCTCCTACCCCTTTATGGGGGAACATTTTGGAATAATGGCAACCGATATGTTCCACTACTTTAAGGGGTTTCCCGGTTTCCTTATCCACCAGGCGATATTTGGCTTTAGCAGCTATTTCGTATCGGAATTTATAAATAATATCGCTGGCGTGGGCAAGGTTTTTGGGCACCTTAAACTCGCGGCCGGTGGCTTTGAAAAGATATTCACGGGCCCTGTCCTCTGTTTCCGGGAAATGATGCCACATATCGATGATTTCCGTATAAAGCCCGAAACTCGTAATGCACGAAGCTGCATAGTTTTCATAACCGGCTTCCGTCATCAGGGCAAACTGTCTGGCTATTACGGTCATGGTTGTTTCGAGCGGCACGATATCGGAATGATAACCGATGCCGGTACATGAGGTATGGTGCGCTCCGTCGCATACATCTTTTCCCAGTTCATCTTTCAGAATGCGCAGGAACGTCATTTCGGACCCCGGGAAAAAGGTCTGCCTGATACAACTACGGGCATAGAAGTAATGATCTTCGGCAATCTCCTTCTGGTAATCCCGCCATACCAGTTTTTTTCCTTCGTATTTCATGATCTGGTATGTTTCGAATTGTTGGTAGTATAAACGTAGTCGAAATACTCACTGTCGATGTCATGACCGCAATCCAGCCCCATTTCATCGGCTTTTTTTTCCGAACTTTCTTCAATTTTTCTGAAACGTTCCGTGCCGCCTGTAATATCGAAGATGTTCTTCAATTCCTGCAGGTCGGCGTCCGAAATTTTCCTGAGAGCGCCGGGACCTTCTCCATGGTAATTGGCGCCCATCTTTTCCATGACCGGTTCTATATGCTCCTTTTCCCACTCCCAGATCGGGCCCTGTTCGGGATGAAGCCTCGGATTCATAATATCGGGGTTAACGCAGTATCCGTACTTGAGTATCCATTCGCCAATAGTGCGTTTAAGCGCCAGTTGCTGCCTGCCCTTTTCCGATTCGGTGAAGTAGCCAAGATCCTGCGACAGCGATCTTAAGGCAATGATCAGCAATCCGGGGGCATTGCCTCTCGGGCAGCGTGTTTTGCATGACATACATTCGCCGCAGTACCAGATGGTTTCACTTTTGAGCAATTCCTCAATTTTTGCATCGTCCTGCGATTGCACCGTTGTTGCTATTACCCGTGGCTCATAATTATAGAATTCCGCTGCAGGACAAATGGCAGTGCAGGTACCGCAATTTATACAGGCTTTCAGGCTTTCAACAAACCTGACATCCTGTGATAGTTTATCATAAAGCTTGCCCATAACTGCTCCTGTTTCTTACTGCCGGCATCAACATTCAATTATCGGAACATTTTACTTCTCTCCCTTCGAAGATAGGCCTTAAACGGATACCTGGCTTATACCGGCAGATAAATTTACAATCGTTAGCTAAGTTAAGAATTCAAAAATAAGCCTCAAATCTGTCCGTATAATTTATCTTTGCCTTAGTGTTTTCATGCAAAAACATTAAATAATCAATGTCAGAGTATTAGATGTTATATTTGTGGTTTGCTAAAATTGACCTTTATGCCATTTACTTCTGGAGCCCAGGGATATAACTGGTTAAAAAGAGTTTCGCTTCAATTCATTTCCGAAAAGGAATTTGACAGGATCGAAAAAACGTCTGTCCAACTTAGTTTTAAGAAGGGCGAAACCATCCTGAAACAAGGAGGCCTTTCTACTCATATTGTTTACCTGGAAAAAGGGATTGTAAAATTCAATTATGAGAATGAAACGAATAAAAATCTTATTCTCACCATTGTTTCTTCGCCAAAGATATTGGGAGGCGCCAATCTTTTTTACAAGGATAACAACCTTTTTTCGATTGCAGCCGTAGAAGATTGCGAGGTAGTGCTCATAGATGCGAATGTTCTGCTGAGTGTGATGACCGACAATGCTAAATTTTCAATTATGCTGTTCCAACTGGCTTCTGAGATGTTCAAGAAGTCGGTGATCAATTTTGTCAGCCTGGCGCATAAACAAAAAGAAGGAAGAATCGCCGATATATTAATCTATCTGGCCGTTGAAGTTTATCACAGCAACAGTTTCGATTTATCGCTCAAACGAAAGGAACTGGCTGAATTTGCCGGATGCTCCACCGAAAATGTGATCATGACATTGTCGCGATGGCAGGCTGAAAATATCATCCGGATTGAAGGCAAGCACCTTGACATTCTCGAAATGGACCGGATAAAACATATCAGCCGGATCGGTTAAAAAAGAGCTGCTCCTGAACAGAAGCAGCTCTTTCGGCCCGAAGGCAACCATTATTTGGTCAGCACTACTTTCAGTTGCTCGCTGACATTTTCGCCTGTTATCTTTATCAGGTAATAACCAGGAGATTTTGCACCCAGATCGAATGAATATACTGCATCCGGCCGGCCGGAAATTTCTACAGATTCCACAATTCTCCCGCTTGCATCGTAAACGATAATCTTCTTCACATTTTCAAAACCGTTGTTCGATTCAACCGATATTTTGCCGGTAGTAGGATTGGGGTATACCTGAAATTCCGCGGTTTCTACTCCTGTTTCGTCCTCTGTTTGTTTGGATGTGGAATATTTATACCTGAGTTTTGTGTTAATAGAGTTTGTTCCGCATCCCGAAACCGTTGTGACCAGTTTGACCGTTCCTGTAAAGGTGGCGGTCCAGACGATTTTGGCATCATCGCCGCAATAATCGTCGGAATAGGCAATGAACGCATCGGTAGTCTTATTGCGTAAGGTCATTTCCGAATTATAGGAAGCGCTTCCTCCGTCGGTCGTACAATAAGAGAAGTAATAAGTACGGCCCGACGTTACATTGAATGCAGTGTATTCCCCTGCATAAATGTAGTTCTGGGTCTTCCAGTTTTTTGAAGGTGTAAGCGTTGAACTGGGATACTGGCTTGAACTTGTACATCCGGCAGTAATTGTTGTTACGGTAATGGCCACGCTGCCGGTATTGTTGGTTTCGTCGCTTTCGGTAACTGCTGCATCGGCATCGGCAAAAAACACAATGTAATAGGTCCCTGCGCCTGTGGTTGAAGGAATTGTGAGCGCAGCACCGGCCGCAGCCGAGCCTCCCGCTGCCAGCGACGCAACGGCGGTAGTTGCCAGATAGGTGTCGCCGGAACTATATGCATTATCGACCGACAGGTAGTACTTAAGGTTAGAGGCCACTGCCACATCGGTTCCCTGGTTATATACCGTACAGGTTGCCGAAGTCACACTTCCGGCTGCAACGGTGGCAGGCGTTGTTGCAGGACTCTGAACAACCAGATCGGGTGATCCTGAAGCAGAAGTAACACTGATCTGAACGTATCCCACATTATTGGCTTCATTACCCTCGGCAACAGCGGCATCGGCATCGGCAAAGAACAGTATATAACAGGTACCTACCGGCGTTTCCAAAGGTATTGTCAGGACTTCGCTTAAGGAAACCGAGCTTCCGGCCGTGAGCGCAGCAACGGCATCGGTCGTCAGGAGAATATCGCCTGAGTTGTAAGATACATCAGCCGAAAGATAATACTTAAGGTTTGAAGTCCCGGCATCGGCGCCTCCCTGGTTTTTGACAGTACAGGAAGCCGTTGTTGTTGCTCCCTGAATGATGGAAGTGGGCGTCGTTGCCGGATTTTGAACAATGAGGTCGGGAGTGGCGGGAGCGGCAGCCACCTGGAATGAAGCGATTTTGGTCTGGCGAGAACCTCCGTATTGTGTTGTAAACCAGAAAGTCTTATCATCCGAAGGGTCAACACTCATGCCCGAATAGTCGCCCCAACGGTTATATGCTGTTTGCGAAGTGGTTCCGTTTACGATTGTCTGTTCACTCAAGTCCAGTAATCCAGCACCTTCAGCATAGGCGGCGGCTGACTGACCGGTGTACCGGATTCCGGGATAAACCGAAGTACTGGATATAGAATATCCCAGGCCAATTTCACCCTGGCCGTTCAGGCGGATACTGGCCATCCACCGTGAGTGCGCATCGGGGGCATAGGTACCCGACTGGCGGAGCGACCAGGTTCCGTTTGTTGTACGCAGTTCATACCATCTTATACCGGCATGATCGGTAGCATCCACATCTACGGTATGGCAACACAGCAAGGTTTGGTAAGTGCCGAAATTCCGGTACTGGGGCGCGTTCATGATAACCTGCGGTATAGCATCAAGTTCACGGGATGTACCGGGTTGTTTGATGTTGTCCCAGTTATTCCCGAAATTACTGTCGAATGCCGGAACATTTATCTGCTGGGTACGGGCAAAGGTAGACGACGAAGGAGTGACCCAGTTGACGGTCATTTTATAAATCCAGAGTTGATCGGAACCGCCGCCTATGGCATCGTCGTTAATAGTGATGAACATTCCCGGAGTACCGGCCGGCGCGGAGGCTCCATCGTTATCTACAGGCGGCACACACATAAAACCATCTATTGTGGTTGGCCTGTTTGGATTATCGAATCCGATAAATTGTGCTGTACCACCTGTCAGCATCTGCGAGCGCTGGAAAACATATACGTCTTTGCCCGAGGAATTGTTCATTCCCATATAATAGCCATCCAGCCAGACAGCCATTTTTTCATAATCAGGCATTTCGGCGACATCAAAGGAGTAACGGTGCCATGAACCTGTCGGGTCATTGGTCTGCGATACAGCCATCAGCATATAATCATTTGATCCGCTGATTGAGAATTCGCACGCAACCCATCGGTCAGCCATTTCATCGTACAGCACAACCGGATCGCCATCATTGTAAGTTGCGCCCGTCACCCCGCTGAAGAGGGTATTCATGTTTGAAGGGCCTGCTACCAGCGTTCCCGATTTATTATAAATGGCGTAAACGCAGTTGATGGTCTGCATGAAATGGTTGGGCCCCACAGCGCCATTGGCATCTGACGGATAGTAGGGCGATGTTTGTCCGCTGAACGATACGATTGGCGCTCTTGGCGGCTGGGTTCTGCCATATTCCTTCTGCCAAACCGGGTCATTACCTTTGGGCAATGCCACAGCGGCAAAAGGATAGGAACGCTCCCGTAACTCTTCATTCCGGGGTTTCATGGCGTCAAATTCCATTCTTTCCCATTCTTCGTCGGTCAGCACGGCTGCATCCCGCAAGGGTTGCGACAGCCCGTGATACTCACCAACCCCGATAATGGAAGGATGAACAGGTTCATCCTGTGCCTGGGCGATTGAGAATGATGCCCAGAACACGATCAGGAGTAATAAATATTTTTTCATGGTCGGACGGTTTGGTTGATAAATGGCTGGATTACAAATTCTGAAATATATAGTAAATATAATATTAAATCAGGATACTTAGAACACTTCTTAACATATTTCATTACAGCTTTTACAATAATTTTCAGGGATACAGACTTTAAAAAACAACAAAGCCCGGCATTTATAACCGGGCATCGCATATTTTAAAACCAGCTTCCTGTTATCAGGCAGCCGATTCCATTATTTCTTTCAATTTGCCGGCCAGCAGGTTAACGAAATTCTGCAAAGGGGTGGCAGCCATCATGGACATGAAAGGATTCATGTCGGCATCGATGACCAGAAACACTTCTGTTGAATTATCAGAAACCGCATCTGTATGACAGGTAAAAGTAAATCCGAAAGGCAGCTTACCCTCGGCTTTCATGACGACCATGGTAAACGGATGTTTTTCGGTAATTCTCAAACCCAGAGATGCCATTCCCTTGATTTCGAAAGAACAGGCGTCGGTTTCGGCCTTATAATTTTCTACCTGCTCAGGCATCATCCGGCCAAAATTTTTAAAATCGGTGATATAGCTAAAAATATCAGCCGCCGGACGGTTTATGGTTACCGTATCGCTTTTTATGACCTTGCTCATTTATCGAGTCCCCAGGTTTTGGGATTCTCCCGCCACTGTATCAGCGACTGCAGGTCGGTATCTTTAATATAACCCTGTTCAAGGGCTTTTTTAATCAGGAAATCGTAATTGGTGAGTGTTTGAAGAGGGCAACCGGATTCTTTGAAATTCTGTTCAGCATCGGGAAGCTGATATGTAAAAATCGCCACCATTCCTTTCACGTTGCATCCTGCATCGCGCAATGCCTGCACGGCATTCAGGCTGCTCTTGCCGGTCGAAACAAGGTCTTCAACCACCACGACCGACTGTCCGCTCTCCACATTGCCTTCAATCAGGTTTTCAAGTCCGTGGCTTTTCTTCTCCGAACGAACATACACGAATGGAAGGCCTAGGTCCTGCGCTACCAGCGCTCCCTGGGCGATGGCACCCGTGGCTACCCCGGCGATCAGGTCGACTGTGCCGTACACTTCATTGATGCATTTTACGAACTCCTGGCGGATATAAGTCCTGATTTTCGGATAGGACAAAGTTTTGCGGTTATCGCAATAAATCGGCGATTTTATTCCCGATGCCCATGTAAACGGATTACTGTTGTCGAGTTTTATTGCTTTAATTTGCAACAGGAATTCAGCCGTAGTCAGGGCAGTTTCTTCAAAATTTGTTCTCATGGCGCAAAGATACAGAGTTTTTATCGATCGTAAAATAATTGAGTTTTCAGACGGTGTGAACGATGGCGTTTATGCCAATAATCAGATGATTACCGGTTTTTCGTCCGCACAACAGTTATCGGCTGATTTCATAAAGTTACTACATAGTAACGAGCAATCATGCCTGATTGTTTTAACAGGCGAAAGATTTGATGAAGCGGTAAAATCGTTCAGATCGCTGTTTCGCGAAATCAAGGCAGCCGGGGGAATTATCCGGAACGCGGAAGGCTGTTTCCTGTTCATAAAGCGGCATGGCCTGTGGGACCTGCCCAAGGGAAAACTTGAACCTGACGAAAAACCGGAATCCGGAGCCTTGCGCGAAGTGACCGAAGAAACCGGTTTGGCAAACCTTTCCATTACGGCTCCTCCGGTTTCAACATTTCACATTTACCCGGATCAGAAAGGCGGATTTATTCTTAAGGAAACATACTGGTATGAGATGTTATTCAAAGGAAATGAACCGCCTGTGCCACAACTGGAAGAAGATATTACCGAAGTCAGATGGTTTGCCCGCAACGAATTGGACGAAGCTGTCAATAACACCTACCTGTCGCTCAAAGAGTTGTTGACGGATTATTTTGCCGGAAAAGCCTCCCGGTAGGCCACTGATATTTTCTAAGTAATTTTGTAAAAAATAAACCCTATGAAAACAGCCGTTTTTGCCGGTTCGTTCGACCCGATTACCCGTGGACACGAATCCATTGTCCGGAGGGCTTTGCCCCTTTTCGACCATATCATCGTAGCTATCGGCGTCAACCAGGATAAAACCGGCTATTTCCCCCTCGAAAAACGGCTTGAATGGATCGGACAAGTCTTCAGCGACTGTCCTTCGGTAAGCGTGGAAAGTTATAACGGACTCACCGTTGATTTCTGCATGAGAAGGAATGCTTCCTACCTTATCAGGGGATTGCGCACTTCCGCCGATTTTGAATTTGAGCGTTCTGTTGCACAGGTCAACAACCGGCTTACTCCCTCCATCGAAACCGTTTTCCTGCTTACGCAACCTGAGTTTGTGATGATAACCTCCTCAATTGTCCGCGAGGTGCATAAATGTGGCGGTAATATCAGCCAGTTTATTCCTGAAACCATTCAGATAGGCTAATCAACCTGCCCTTCCTTTTCAGCGGAGAAAAAGGAAAAATGAACTTTACCGTACCGCCTTACCTCTGCAAAATGCGGCATATCTTTAAAGTTCTTGAATACATCGTGTTCAAGAATCAGCCAGCCATCAGGGGCAAGGAGTGAGTTGCCGAAAACCAGACCGGGAATTTCAGAGGCTTCCTTCATATCATAGGGAGGATCGGCGAAGATCACATCAAACTTCCGGGACACGGATTTCAGGAAGCTGAAGGCATTGGTTTTTACCGTAAAAACCTTATCGAGCGACAGTTCATGCGAAGCCTTGCGTATATAATCAATACATTTTGAATTGATATCCACCGCTACCACTTCTGCGGCTCCGCGTGAAGCAAATTCGAGGGAGATATTCCCTGTACCGGCAAAAAGATCCAGCACCGTAAGATTTTCAAAATCAATACGGTTGTTAAGAATATTAAAAAGGCTTTCCTTGCCCAGGTCGGTGGTAGGGCGTATCGGCAGCCCTTTGGGAGGATGCAGTATCCTGCCTTTGTTTGTTCCTGCTATGATTCGCACAGTGCAACAGTAAAAACCGTGAAGAAATTATGCCATGAAATTCCCCGGAATACCGGCGCCAGGGAAACGCCCTGAGGCTTTTCGATAAAAGCTGCGTTTTCAAGGTAGCTGATCAGCAGTTCGTGGGTGCGCGATCCTTCATTTATCCCGCCTGACAGCCAAAGAGGTATCTTCCCGGCCGGGTTTATCTGTCCGGAAACAAAAACGATATAATAAACGACATCCTCAATAGTATTGACCTCAAAATCATTGCAATAAATAAGGCTTTCGTGACCGCTCACCATTATTTTCAGGTTTCTTTCTGCTATATCGGCCAACATGATTGTATCCCCGGAACCGGCATGATCTATCAGCAATGAATTGATTACAACGCCATTGACGCTATGAAGGGCAACGCCGGGGAAATTCCCTGAAACGACATCCTGAACAACCGGTGGGATACTGTAAATATTGTATGCATCCAGGGCGCGGATATACTCATGGTTAAGCGCTTCGCCCTGAATTGCCGTATAATTTAATTCAAAACAGCGCGCCGCGGTATCTGCATTGTAAAAAGATCCAGGCACCAGGGTATTACGGGTTGAAGCAAAAGCAACTCTGGGATTCCTCATGGATATTCCCATCTCATCGGCGGCTTTTATCGTTGCCATGGCCGCTTTTCGGTAACTCTCATACCCGGATGGACTAAAAACCTCACCAGGCGCCAGCCCGAACTGGTACCGGAGCAATACATGAAAGGTACGCGTTTCCTTATCGTGAACCGAAATAAAACATCCATCCCCGGTAAAGAGAATGGATGTGATATATTGCAGCGTATCAGCCTGACCGAAAAACGGGTCAACCAGCCGAAGGACGCAATTAATGCCGGCTGACGAAATATTATTCCCAGTTTCCGTCGGTAGATGCATCGATCATTGAGCCAACTTTCAGACCGGGGAATTTATTTTTATTCTCCATCTCCTTCTTCTGGTTGATAACAAGCTGTTTGTTCAACCCTTTGGAATAGAATTCAATGGGAGTCGAAGCTTCGAAAACGGCAACTTTTACGCCACCCTTGTCGATCTGCCCGGCCAGTAATTCGAATTTTTCGCCGTCGGAGTAAGGTACCACGTTCAGTTCCTCCAGCTTATAGGCCTTTTTCGAATATATTGAGTCGTAAATGCTTACATAACCAAGGGTATCGGAAATGGTGCGGGTGAAGGTAGTATCCTTAGGATCGGGAATCATTTTCACCACAGGAATTTTGCCCGTCCTGATAAATTGTACAAGTGAATCAAAATCACCTGTATAATGCCTGTTAATTTGTTTGAAAAGTTGCTCAGCCGTACGGATGTCTTTCAATTTGTCTATTACGACAGATCCCCGGGAACCAAGGTCATTCTTAAATTTCACAGGTGTGACGATGCTGTTGAAAATCAGGTAGGCCAGTACAAGAATTACCAGGCTTAAAACAACTTTAAGGATAGGACTCTTCATGTTTTAATGATTTTGTAAAAGTTTCGGAGTATTTACTTCCAGTCTCTAATTCGCTACAATACCGGACTTCCCCGGTTTTTGAATTTTGCAAATGTAGAACAATTTTCAGAATATTATCCACACAAATTTTTGAAAAAAGGGACGAACCTTCCCGGTTTTGCCGCCATCCGTAACATCCCTGTTGCCAGCGTGGTAGCTTTGCGTCTACGGGTTCCATCTGGTGCAGAAAAAGCAGCGGATGCGGCAATCCTCACTTCAAAATTTATTTATTGCCGGTTCTGTGGCTGCTCTCATCAGAAACCGGAATCACATTTTTGTATACTGTGATTTTTGGAACATTTTTTGATAAAATGAATTCATCCGGCTTTGAATCGCGTAAAATTATATTTTTGTACTTCCGGTTGAAAAATCAAATCACTATCCACCCTTATAAACAACTTCGACAATGAAAAAAATTATTGCCTTTCTCTTCGTGGCATATATTGCCATCAATGCAGGGAACCTCTGCGCCCAGACTCTTCAGGAAGCTGCTGATGCCTACAACAAAGCATTGGAACTTAAAAACACCGATCTTCCCGGTTCGATTACCAGCCTGGTAAACGTAGTCGGAATGTGCGAAAAAATAGGTGCTGAAGCCGACGACCTTAAAAAGATGGCTTCCGGAGTGATTCCTGATTTACAGTATTCCCTTGCCAATAATATGCTGAAGGAAAAAAAATATGACGAAGCCATAGCAGCTTTCGAGAAAACTACTGAATATGCAAACACCTACAATGATGCTGACAAAATCAGCAAGGTGCAGGCCCAGTTGCCAAGGATATATTATGCCAAAAGTCTCGATCAGTACAAAGCTGAAGACCTTGACGGCGCCCTGGCAAGCCTCGATAAAGCAACAACCCTCGATCCTGAGTACACCAAAGCTTTCTATACCAAGGGTATTATCTATAAGAAAAAAGACGATGCCGCCAACATGCAAACGGCATTTGACAAAACCATTGAACTGGCAGCCAAAGACGGCGATTCGGTAACCGGCAACAAAGCAAAGGAATCAATGGCCAGCAGTTTGCTGATAAGTGCAAACAAAGCGCTCTCTGCCAAAAAATATGCTGATGCCATTAAGTTTGCCAACTCATCGCTCGCATACAGCACTGTTAGAAGCAACACCTATCTAATCCTTACCCTGAGCTATAACAGCACCTCAAAATTCGATCTGGCCATTGAAGCAGCCAATAAAGGCCTTGAGCTTGAAGCAAAACCTGAAAAGAAAGTTGATTTTTATTTCCAGCTCGGTAAGGCTTACGAAGGCAAGAACGACAATGCCAATGCCTGCGCCAATTTCAGGAAAGTAAACGTCGGGCCCAATAAAGCCGCCGCTGACTATGAGATCAAGACCGTTCTGAAATGCAAATAAGCGGTTTTACCGATCCAGAAAGACCAGGCTCCGGCCTGGTTTTTTTATTCCCGGGATCCGGGGGAATTTGAAGCTGGAAATCAGAGGAGAACAATAACCAGAACGCTTGCCACCAGGATTGCGCCAAAACCATAAAGTAACAGGGGGCGCACTTTTTTCCCGGCCAATACAAGACTGTAAACCATTTTCAGCAGGTTATTGCTGAATATCGCCTGCATGGTAGCCACGGCTGTCATTTCAATACCCACCCCGAATTTCCCCTGGAACAAGTTGATAAGGAAAGGATCGATATCCGTTACCCCGACAATGTAAGCCAGCGTCTGTAAGCCGTTTGTTCCGAAGCGATTTAGGGTGAAATAGGTAATAAAACTCATGGCCACAAAAAGCACGGTGAAAATCACGGCTACCCTGAATTCGAGCGGATTCGCATTGCTGATGTCAGCAGGCGGGCTGACCAGCTCCGGATCCCGGCGTATATAAAGCAGTGCCAGTGCCACCGCTACCGAAATTCCGGCCATGAACAGGAACCAGGGGAGCAGCAGCGCAGCCAGTTGTAAATTAAAAATAGCCATCAGAATTGCAATCCGAAGGTACATCATAGAAGTTGCCAGGATGGTTCCCGCGGCAAAATGGCGCTGCCCTCCGGCAAGATTACGGCTCTGCTTTGCCAGGACAATGGTTGTGGCTGTGCTGCTATATAGACCGCCAAGAATTCCCGCCACGATGATGCCTGAATCACGGAAAACGAATTTCCGCAACAGGTACGACAGGTATGAAATGCTCGAAATGACTACCACCGCCAGCCATATGCTGTAAGGCGTCAGTTCGAGGAAAGAAACGATGGGCTTATCAGGAACAATGGGGAGCACAATTCCGGCGATAGCAAGGAATTTCCCCAACGTGATAAACTCTTCACGGTTTACCTTTTTCGACAGTACATTCAACGGCTCCTTTAATTCGGTGAGCACCAGCACGATTACATATACCAGCATGAAAAGCCAGAAGGGCTGCGTGCGGATGAGGGCCGCGAGGGAGTATGTTATCAGGGCAATGAAAATGGTTGTCAAACCGAAGTCCTGGAAAAGCGAGACTTTATTGAAATAATTAACAACAAGGAAAGCGGCAACCACAGCTAACCCGATCAGGTACAACAGGCGCGACGGATCGGATATCCAGAGGATGTAACCCAGCAGGCCGATAAACGTAAAAGTGCGGTCGGTGCCGAAGCTCGAATCTTTTTCCTCCGGATGGGTGAATCGAAGCGCTTTTTGCGAAAGCCCGATAATAAGCGAAAACAGGGCTATTACAACTATTTCAAATAGTTCACGGGGTATTACTTCAAATATTTTCTCCATTTCCCTGATGATTTTTACAGGCCGTTTCTGGTTGGCAACTTTGGTCCGTCACACGACAACATTTCGCTGTACGAAGGGATTTCATTCAAAAAAACATATAACCTGTTTTCGAAATCAATCCGGCAGCAAAAATGTTCAATTCCGTTTGTAATGAGAAAAAGGCCGGCATTCAGGCTCAGGTTGTATCGCGCTGCCTGGTCGAATACTTTCTCGCCCACTCTTACTCCCGGCGCCTTGCATTCCACCAGCATCAACGGCTGCACGTTCCTGTTGAATACCACGACATCAAAACGTTTTGCCAGCGAATTTATCTCAAGTTTTTTTTCTACAGCAAGCAGATTAACCGGAACCTGCTTTTCACGGATCAGGTATTCAACCACATTCTGCCGCACCCATTCTTCCGGAGTAAGTGTCACAAATTTTTTTCTTACCTGATCATAAATCTCTTCCCTGCCATTGAGCCGGCGCAACGGTAAACTGAACGGTGGAAAATTTAATGGCTGCATGGAAAGGTTCCTGACCTAAATTTATGTTTCAATAGTTCCTGTATCCGCAAAGATGGGGTAAAAAAACTAAATTTGCTGCACCTGAAATAAATTCATTTCATGAAACGGACCTGTTTGCGGAAAAACCCGATAGGCTTTGCGAAGCGATCACTCCGAAGTTAAGATAGCTGGCGTGGAGTTCCCGCCGGCTTTAAAAAACCTGCACAGGAAGCATATTGCCGCAAAAGTAAAAAATGGATTAATAATTATTCACGGATGAAAACAAAACAAGATATTGTCGAGAACTGGCTACCGCGATATACCGGAACCAAACTCGAAGAATTCGGTAATTATATACTCCTGGTCAACTTCAACAATTATCTTGAAGAATTTGCCAGGATCAACAATGTTGAAATCAGGGGGCTCGGCAAATCGATGCCCAGCGCTACTGCCGGAAATATCACCATGATAAATTTCGGGATGGGAAGCGCCAATGCTGCTACCATCATGGATCTGCTGAGCGCGATTCAGCCCAAGGCGGTCCTGTTTCTCGGAAAGTGCGGAGGTATCAAGCACATCAGCCAGGTAGGCGATTTAATCCTCCCTATTGCAGCCATCCGCGGCGAGGGAACATCCGACGACTATTTTCCACCCGAAATACCGGCATTGCCGGCCTTCAGCCTGCAAAAAGCCATTTCGACCACTATCCGTGACTTTAACCGGGATTATTGGACCGGAACCGTATATACCACCAACCGCAGGGTTTGGGAACACGATGAAAATTTCAAAGATTATCTGCGTGAAACGCACGCCATCGGGGTAGACCTTGAAACAGCGACCATCTTCATTGTAGGCTTTGCCAATGAAATCCCTACGGGCGCCCTGTTGCTCGTTTCCGACCAGCCTATGATTTCCACCGGCATTAAAACCGAGAAAAGCGATCAGATGGTGACCGAATGTTACACGGCAGATCATCTTGCCATCGGCATCGAATCGCTGAAGCAACTCATTGAAAAGCGGCTCACGGTTAAACACCTTCGTTTCTAACATTCTGTTCAGCAAATACCCCCATGACTCCTTCTATCAATCAATTATTTAAGGATTTGAAGGCTAAGAAGTACCAGCCCGTTTACCTGATATACGGTGAAGAACCTTATTATATTGACCTGATTGCGGATTTTATTGAAGGAAACGTGCTCAGTGGGCCCGAGAAGGAATTTAACCAAACAATTGCTTACGGGCGCGATATTACTGCCGTTCAGGTAATCAATCAGTGTAAGGCATATCCAATGATGGGCAACCAGCAGGTTATCGTTCTGCGGGAAGCCCAGGATATGGATCTCCGCAAGGCGGAATCATATAAGCCGATGCTGGTTTATATGCAGAATCCATCCCCGCACACATTGCTGGTCATCTGTCATAAATATAAAAAGCCTCCTTCCGATTGGGTGAAATATACCGGCAAAGCAAGCCATTGCGTTTTGTATGAGTCGGCCAAACTTAAAGACAACAAGATTACCGAATGGATTGCCGAATACGTGAAGGAACAGGGCTATTCCATTACGGCAAAAGGGTGCAGCATGCTGGCAGAATTTCTCGGCACCGACCTTGAAAAAATCGTCAATGAGCTCAGCAAGCTATTTATCAACCACGCGAAAGAAAAGCCTATCAATGAAGAAGTCATCGAAAAATACATCGGCATAAGCAAGGATTACAACGGTTTTGAGCTGGTGAATGCCATCGCGCGCTGCGATGTCGCCAAGGCAAACCGCATCCTGTTCCATTTTGCCGCCAATCCAAAGGAAAATCCTATCTTCAAGATAATTCCCCTCATGTTCAATTTTTTCAGCAAGCTGATGCTGTACCACTCCATCCCTGATAAGAGGCCTGGCAACCCTGAAAAAGTCATGAACATGTACTCTTCAAGTATACAGCAATATGTTATTGCATCCAAGAATTATTCTCCCGGTCAATGCATCAGAGCTATTTCGCTTCTGCGAACCTATGCTACCCGGGCTGTAGGAATCGACAATAACAGTACCGGCAACGAAGAGCTTCTTAAAGAGCTGGTCTTCAGAATCATGAATAAGCGCTGATGCATCAAGGGGGTTTACCCTTCATTCTCTGTGCGTACAGGCTGAATAATTTCAGATATGCCAGTATCTTTGCCCGATAATTACCTTTGAATGAAAGCCGACAACCCGACATCAGAGAAAGAAAGCCTGCTGGGTAAAAATCCCGATGAATTGCGTGCGATTGCTGCCGGACTGGATTTGCCCGCTTTTACCGGGAACCAGATTGCTTACTGGCTTTACAAGACCTCGGTCACCTCGTTCGATGAAATGACTAACATCTCGAAGCAGGCCCGGAGGTTATTCAGCGACAAATACACTGTCGGCTGTTCGGAACCGGTCAATGTACAGCAGTCGGCCGACGGCACCAGGAAATACCTGTTCCGTACCAACGGCGACAGGTACATCGAAACCGCATATATTCCCGACGAAAGGCGTCACACCCTATGCGTGTCATCGCAAGTGGGATGTAAAATGGGATGCCTTTTCTGCATGACCGGGAAACAGGGCTTCCAGGCGCATCTAACAGCCGGCGAAATTCTCAACCAGTTGAGAAGCATCCCGGAACGGAAACTCATTACCAACATTGTATTTATGGGGATGGGCGAACCGTTTGACAATCCCGATGCCGTAATGCGCGCTCAGGAAATACTAACGGCCGAATATGGTTTTGCGCTCAGTGTGCGCAAGGTCACGGTTTCAACCATCGGCATTTTACCCGGGATAGAATACTTCCTGAAAAACAGCAAGTGTAACCTGGCCGTGAGCCTTCATTCGCCGTTTGACGACGAACGGCGGCGGCTGATGCCCATCCAGCACGTTTACCCGATAAAAGAGGTGATAGATATGATCAGCAAGGCCGATCTCGGAAAATACCGGCGGGTATCCATGGAATATATCGTCTTTAAAGGGGTAAACGATACACCGCGCCACGTTAAGGAACTGGCAAGACTGCTCAATAAAACACGCTGCCGGATAAACCTGATACGTTTTCATAAGGTGCCGGGAGTTCCTCTGGAAGGAAGCGATGAAGAAACTGTACTTGCATTCCAGCGGGCCCTCAACGATAAAGGCATCACAACCACGCTGCGGGCTTCGAGGGGACTTGACATCGATGCTGCATGCGGGCTTCTTTCCACCAGGGCGCTGGTCGAAAAGAAAAATAACGGCCTGTAATCCGGTTTACTTGTTTATCTTTGAATGCCCTAACCAATCACTCGCATAAATCACTATGATTTCAAACAGCCGTATTTTAATTGTTGAAGATTCTGATGCCGACCGGTTGCTTTTTTCAAAATTTCTTCATCAACTTGGCTATGAATCAGTTTGTTTTAAGAACGGCAAGGAACTTGTTGATGAAATAAAGAACCTTCCGTCCTCGGTTATCCTGCTCGACATTGAACTGCCTGTAATGAACGGAATGGAAACCGCCCGTTACATCCGCGATAACGCTGAAAACAATGGCTGCCGGTTTGTTATCATCGGCATCACCGGGCACGATGCCGTTGATATTGTCGATGAGATAGCATCAGCCGGTTTTGATGATTGCCTGCATAAACCCGTATCGAAAAAAGCGCTTCAGGAAAAATTACAACGGTACCTTAAACCCGTCAGCGGGGTGCCGGACGAAGTGCCCGTCAACAACGGGAACAGCGATAACCTTTTGTATTCCCTCGAACGGCTCGAAACGGATGATCAGGAATTTATCCAATCCATCGTTAAGATGTTCTGCGACAATACGCCGGAATTCATCAAAAGCATGAAAGAAGCTTATACGGTTCGCGATTGGGAAACCATAAGGCAGGTTGCCCACAAACTGAAACCCCACTTCATATTCTTCTCCGTTGACGGCGCCTCTGAAGTATTACACAATGTTGAAGAATTTGCCCGGGCCGGTAATGACGACCCACGTATTCCAGAAATGCTTGAATGCGTTGAACGCACCAGCAACCTGGTCATCAGGCAGATGAAAAAAAACATCGCCGGCATCTGACGCCGACCGGCATCAGGGACTGTACACCCCGTCAATTCCTTTGTTTTCCTGTTTGTTTTCAGCATACACCTTTTACCGCTAATTCTCTTTCATTCGTTACAGGCAATATATGAAAAACCTTACGGAAGGACACAGCGGTAGACTCATCTTCCAGTTTGCAATGCCGATGCTGATCGGCAACGTTTTCCAGCAGATGTACAACATCGTGGACAGCATTGTGGTTGGGCGTTATGTAGGCAAACAGGCGCTGGCAGCCGTAGGCGCGTCATTTCCGCTGATCTTCATGCTCATCTCATTTGTCATCGGCATCTCGATGGGGGCAACTATCATGATAGCCCAGTATTTCGGGGCAAAAGACATGAAAAATGTGAAACGCACCATGGATACCATGTATGTATTTCTGTTTTTCGCAGCCCTTATCGTCACTATTTTGGGAATCACCCTGAGTAAGCCGATCTTCAGGCTCATCAATTTGCCGGATGATGTTATGCCTCAGGCTATTACCTATTTCAACATCTATATTACCGGCTTCATTTTCTTTTTCGGATTTAACGGCATTTCAGCGGTGCTGCGCGGCCTTGGCGACAGCAAAACACCTCTGTATTTCCTGGTTTTTTCCACGGTCGCAAACCTGCTCCTGGCAGTGCTGTTCGTCGGGGTCTTCAAGTGGGGAGTTGCGGGATCGGCATGGGCAACGGTTATTGCACAAGCCGGCGCGTTTATTGCCGGTATACTCTACCTGAACCGGACGCACGAAGTCGTCAGACTGACTTCTTTTCGCCTTGAATTTGACCGGAAAATTTTCAGGGCAAGCCTCAGGATCGGCCTGCCGCAAGGATTCCAGCAGACTTTCGTATCGATTGGCATGCTCGCGGTTGTACGCTTCGTGAATGAGTTCGGCACCAACGCCATCGCTGCCTACAGTGTAGCCGGGCGCATCGATTCCCTGGCCGGTATGCCTGCCATGAATTTTGCCGCTGCACTCACCACCTTCGTGGGGCAAAACCTTGGAGCCAACAAACCGGATAGGGTAAAACAGGGTTTGCGGTCGACTTTATTTCTATCATCGGCCCTTGCGCTGGTCACGACGGTAATCGTTATTATTTTCCGAAGGTCCCTGATCCGGCTTTTCACCAATGATGCGGCAGTAATAGAGATGGGTTCGGAATACCTGGTGATTGTCGCTTCGTTTTACCTGTTGTTCTCTACAATGTTTGTCGTAGGCGGGGTGATGCGTGGCGCAGGCGCCACTCTGATTCCTATGTTTATAACCCTGTTATCGTTATGGCTGATCCGCATCCCCTTTACCTGGCTGTTATCGCATAAAATGGGGGTAACCGGCATCTGGTGGGCAATACCCATTGCCTGGTTTACAGGGCTGGCCCTCTCATATATTTATTACCTGAAAGGAAAATGGCGACAAAAGGTAATCGTTCGTTATAACCCGGACGAAAGCAATATGGGAAATCTTTAGGGGCTCAGGAGGAAGGTTGGCGGATGTTGCTGTTGGCCGTTGGCTATTGGCTGTTGGCTATTGGCTGTTGGTTATTGGCTATTTGTCTTATCACTATTTGCGAACAACGAATTACTAATTACTAATCACGAACCACGAATTTCACGAATGCTATCACGAATTCCACGAATCACTATTAGCGAATCACTATTTATCCGAAAAGCGGCTTCGCCGGGACACGAATTATCAGTGTTCATTCGTGCTTCATTCGTGCTAATTCGTGGATAAAACCTAACCATGAATTCCACGAACCACGAATTCCACTCAAAACTCAAAACACAAAACGCAGAACGCAGAACGCAAAGGCTTAAACCCAAACCTTGAAACGCTGAAACCCTGCCTCTTCCCACAGCCCTGCACAAGGCAGGCAGGTCTGAAACACTGGAACACTGCCCGCGAGACACGAATTGCACGAATAACGAATCAATAATCACTAATCACTTATCACTTATTCATACTCATACCTTACCCTGTAATCCTGAGGCGCCCGCCGGGATGAGCCTTCAACAAAAACAGAATTCTCCAGCAACAGGCCGTTTTCATCATATCGACGAAGAATCCTGCTGATAAGAGCTCCCGACTCAGAAGTTTCCTCCTGCATGATAATGCGTCCGCCGGCATCGTATTCCAGCGCTGTAAAGGTTATTCCGGCCGTTGTTTCTTCCTTATAGGAAACAGCATTATCCGCATCATCGTATGTAAATGTGACTCTTTCCACAAGGTGCCCGTCGCCATTATAACGCCTGGAGATTAAGCGCCTGCCTTTTTCATCATAATCATTCACGTGCCTGAACTTTTCTTCGGGAGAATTTACTGATTCTTCGAGCAGATGCCCGGAATCATCATAGGAAAAATGTTTCTCAGACCTGGCATCATTTTCCGAATCGTCGGTTTTTTCAAGTATCAGGAGGCCTTTATCATAAATGTATTCAGTCCGGCTTTCCTCCTCCCCGTCGCTATCGACAGTTCTTTTCGACAACAATTTTCCTTTATCATCATAGACGAATTCAGTTGTATCGCATGTTTCATCCTGATAATGACGGTATTCATGGTTCAGAAGTCCGGCTTCATTATAATCCATAGTCCGGTGTTCCGAAACAAATTCACCCTCCTCAATCAGCATTTCTTCGACTACACGGTTATTTTCATCATATTTATAAGTGTATTTATGCTCCAATATCCCATCGGCAAAATAAGTTTCCTCACATAACGGTGAACCGGAATCGTTAAATTCAACCTGCTGATAGAGATATTCCTTCTCACGGAGTTGTTCTTCCTCAAGTTCCCGGGTGAGCACAGCCCTCCATGAAACCATTGATTTGAATGATGCTGACATAGTGCTAGGGTAAGAATTAATGGATGCAAAACTATAAAATTCACCTTCAACCGGTATACCTTTATGCGGTTTAGATTATGCCTCAGGCACATTTCGCCGGTTGACTCAGGCATAACCGGCATCTGACAAGACAATGTGACCGGGCCTGCCTTTAATAAAGCTTAGCGGATAACCGGAATTCAGGCTGATACTGCCTCGACCTCCGGGGCTATTTTCTTCACCAATCCCTGCAGTACCGTTCCGGGACCTGCTTCAATAAACAAAACTGCGCCATCGGCAACCATGTTCTGAACCGTCTGGGTCCATCGGACAGGGGAAGTGAGTTGTGCTATCAGGTTGGCCTTAATAGCGGCGGGATCGGAACAAGGTTTTGCATTAACATTCTGATACACCGGGCAAATGGGCTTGTTGAAGGAGGTCGTTTCAATCGCGGCAGCCAGTTGCTGTCGTGCCGGTTCCATCAACGGCGAGTGGAAGGCGCCGCCGACTTTAAGCGGCAGAGCGCGTTTGGCGCCTGCTGCCTTCATGGCTTCACAGGCAAGTTCAATGCCTTTCATCGAACCGGAGATCACAAGCTGACCGGGACTGTTATAGTTGGCCGGAACCACCACTTCGCTAATTCCTTTGAGAACGCGCTCAACGGTTCCATCATCAAGGCCCAGGATGGCGGCCATAGTGCCAGGTTCGGCTTCGCAAGCCTTTTGCATGGCATTAGCCCTTGCAGCCACCAGTCGTAAACCATCCTCGAACGATAATGCTTTGTTGGCTACCAATGCTGAAAATTCGCCCAACGAATGTCCCGCTACCATATCCGGTCTAAAATCGGGCAAGGTTGCAGCTAATATTACCGAATGAAGGAAAATGGCCGGTTGCGTAACCCTGGTCTGACGGAGGTCTTCGTCGGTACCGGCAAACATCAGATCAGTAATATTGAATCCGAGTATGGCATTTGCCTTATCGAACATTTCTTTGGCTCCGGGGAATTTATCATATAAATCTTTTCCCATTCCGACAAACTGGGCGCCTTGCCCGGGAAATACATATGCTTTCATAGTTGTTGGGTTAAAATGGACGGCAAATATATAAAAAGCCTAAAACCAGCTTTTCGATCCGGGAGCCGGAATCTCAGATTTTCAAACCTTCCGGCCCCGCAACTTCTTTTACCGGGCAGTTACCCGCCCTACTTCCTCCACTCTTCCTGTTCCTTGCTTTCGCGAATCATATCCGGGAGGTTGTCGATGGCTGGGCTTTCCTCCAGCGCTTTCCAGTCGAATTTTTCATCCAGCGGATCGAGGGCTTTCTGAGGATCAAAGATGCGTGCATCAACCGGCAATGCCCTGTAAGGCGTGAAATCGGGGGTATCCGTAAAGAAATCCGCCAGATCGCTGGCGCCGGCGTCATATTGGTTCAGGTAAGGAATGCCGAGAATATTCCAGAAGGTTTTGAAAATACTACCGAAACTATAATGTACATGGCTCACATAATCTTTTCTGGCGTATGGTGAAACTACCATCAGCATGCTCCGGTGGGCATCCACATGATCTACACCGTTCTGGGCGTCGTCCTCGGTGATGATAATGGCCATATTTTTCCAGTAAGGCGTATGCGAAAGGAACTCGATGATACGTCCCACCGCCAGGTCGTTATCGGCCATATAGCTTTCGCGGAAAGGATAACCCGCATCCGGTCTCTCGCCGGCGCCATGGTCATTCGGCAGAATTACCGTTAGCACCTGCGGCATTTCAGCTTTCCCTTCACCCCATTTCTCATTAAATTCCTTCGTAAACATCTCGATCCGGAACTGATCGGGAATGGCCATGTTGAAAGTAGGATACATGTGTGAAGTGCGGTCGTACATGGGTGTTGGCATAGGAAAATTGGCAATATACTTGATACCCATGTATTTGTATTTTTCACTGTAATCGGCCGGATCAAACATCACCCCGAAACCAAAATTGAAGAAGCCGACATTATGCCGGGCCAGATGGTCCCATAATGAGCCTGCCTCATTGTAATCTTCAGGGTATATGGCGCCGGAAGCTCCGTTGATGCCGAGGTTCCCGGGCGCTTTGCTGTTTTCCCGGTAATCGCGGTTACCACCGTAATTGGCCGGCACACTGGCTTCCACCCATTCGTTGGGATAGGTGTTTGCCAGCCAGCGGTGTCCGTCGGCCGAAACATCACTGTCGACATAAAAGTTATCGGACATGGCATAGGTATGGGCCAGATTCAGGTGGTTGGGCATCACCGTGACGAAGTTCACGCCCCGGCTTTTTTTGTTATTGGTGAACGAAACGTTGGCACCATACCTTGCCAGTGTGGCATCGCCGCTGCCTTTCACGACCTGCCCGAAAATTTCATCATAAGTGCGGTTTTCCTTCGAGATGAAGACAATATGTTTGATCGGGGATGTTTTTTCTCCCGGATACAACGGCACGGGATTATTCTTCCGCCAGGAGAATTCTTTACTGTCGGCAGGGCGACACATGTAATTATTGTCAACCACTTTTTGGGTCAACGATGGTAAGGCGTCGTCAGCCGGAATATCGATCACTTCCACCGTTCCTTTCATCAGGCAACCGATATAGGTCCCTTCGGGCCCTTTCGAAAATCCAGCGCCCCCGTTCGGGCCGCTGCCAAAGCCTTTGGCATTGCCTACCACCAGTTTTTTACCGTCGCCGGTTACTTTCAGTTTGGCAGGGAACCAGCCGGCAGGAATATGCCCGATGACTTCCAGCGTTTTTACATCCAACACGCCGATGGCATTCAGACCCGACTCCGCCACAAACAGCCTTTTACCATCGGGCGAAAGAGCCAGCCCGAAAGGAATGATTCCGCGCAATTTGCTGAGCCTTTCATCGGGACATAACCTGATATTTTTAACGACGGTTTTCTTCCGTATGTCGATAACGCTGACATTGTCATTATTGCCGTTGCTGCAAAAAACATACCGTCCGTCCGATACCAGGGAATTAGGGCTCGATCCTCCCACCGCCGGGAAACCTTCCACCATCTGCCCAACCAGCGTGCCGGTTTTAATCCTGGCCGTTACCCGTGGTTTCAAAGGATTTCCTACATCAACAGCCCAGACGGAAAACGATTCGTCCGAATCAACAGGCCCCAGCCCCGGAATATCGAGGGAATCGTTTAATATCCCTTCTTCAGCCTCCTCCGAACCATAGGCAAAAGCCGGGTAGTCGATCATCCCGTTCTTCCATTCCCCGTTCTTTTTCTTCCTGACAAGGCTGTATTTATACATTCCCACATTGGCGACAAAAGCCTGCTTTTCATCGGGCGAAAGGCATATCCCGAAAGGGTACCTGCCGACAGGAACGTTGGCCACGAGCTTCCGTTTCACCGCATCGACCACCACCATACGGAAACCAACCTGATCGACGGCATAGATGGTTCTGCCGTCGCGGCTCAGCACCAGATCGCCGATATAACCGTGGGTATAATCCGATTTTGAATCCGAAAAGCTGCAATCGATTTCTCCGGTTTTTTCACCAGTTTCCACATCGAAAATGAAGATTTTATTTTCCTGTCCTCCGGCAACATAAACCAGTTTTTCATCGGGAGAAATTGCAAGTCCCATGAAGACCGAAGCAAGAACGCCCTTGTCGTTGGCCGCTCCGGGAGGAACCTGCTGTATGTCGGGATTTTCCGAATTCAGGTTGCGCAGGATGGTTATACATAACGGCTTGACGCCCGAATTGGCGACAACAGCCATATTCCCATTCTTACCGATAGCCAGCCCGTATGGATGCGGTGCTACTGTCAGGCACTTGCCCAAGGGTGTTACAAGGCGGCCGTTGGGGATCACGGTAGTACCCGAGGGATCAATAGCAGTGTACTTATCACCGGCGGGGGCCGAAAGAATAAATGCCGGACCCTGTGCCATCGCCACAACCGAAACGGCTGAAAGAAAAAAGATTACCAAGTATTTCATGAGCATGATGTCAGTAAACAAATGTAAGATTATTGAGGAAACCATTGAGGAATCGGGCGCAAACAAAAGTTCAGCCCTCCCTTTGCCTCAGAAAAATGACCTACTTTTGCCGTGAATTATACGGAATATCCTGTTTCTCCGTTTTAAGAACTATAGCAGATTTTTATGATCCAGTTTGACCGGTTTACACTTCTTAATGGGCTCCGGGTGATTGTCCATCACGATGCTTCTACGCCAATTGTGGCTATGAACATCCTTTACAATGTAGGTTCGCGCGACGAAGATCCCAACCGTACCGGCTTTGCCCATTTGTTTGAGCACCTGATGTTTGGCGGCAGCGTCAACATTCCGCGTTTTGACGAGCCGCTCGAACGTGTTGGCGGCGAAAACAACGCCTTCACCAACTGCGACTTCACAAATTACTACCTTACAATTCCAAAACCAAACCTGGAAACCGCATTCTGGCTCGAATCGGACCGTATGCTCGACCTGGCTTTCTCTGCTAAAAGCCTTGATGTTCAACGAAACGTTGTAGCCGAAGAATTCCGGCAAAACTACCTTAATCAGCCTTACGGTGATACGTGGCTGTTGCTGCGCCCGCTGGCTTACAAGATTCATCCTTACCGCTGGCCTACCATCGGGAAAGAGCTATCGCATATTGAAAATGCAGGCATGGACGAGGTAAAAACATTCTACCGGAAATTTTACAATCCTTCGAATGCCATTTTGGTTGTGGCGGGAGATGTTGAAACAGAACAGATCAGGGAATTGTCGGAAAAATGGTTCGGGGAAATCAGGAAAAACGGACATTATGAAAGGTCTCTTCCGGTGGAACCGGAACAAGAAGAAGACCGCTTCCTGGAGGTGGAACGAAAAGTGCCCTATGATTCCATCTGTAAGGTCTGGCATATGTGCCGGAGAAATAATCCTTCCTTTTATGCCACAGACCTGATCAGCGATGTAATGTCGGCAGGACAATCAGGCAGGCTCTATGCCGAACTGGTTAAAAAACAGCAGCTTTTCAGCGAGTTGAATGCATACATAACCGGCGATATCGACGAAGGTTTGTTTGTAATTTCCGGGAAACTGATCAGGGGAATCACCTTTGACCAGGCTGAAAAGGCCATTGAATCCGAAATCAGGAAAATATGCAGCATTCCTGTCGAAGCAACTGAATTACAAAAGCTGAAGAACCGTGCCGAAACCCTGATGGCTTTTTCGGAAATGCGCGTTCTCGACAAGGCCATGAACCTGGCCTATTACGAATTTCTTGGCGACGCCGCGCTGATCAACCGGATCATCGGACTGTACAATGCCGTTGAAAGCCGGGATATTCAAACGGAAGCAATGCGGGTTTTCCGGCCCGGCAATTGTTCCACGTTGCACTACAAGGCCGTCTGATCCATTGGGATAAACACTCCAAAAAAACGCCGATGAACACGATAGCACGATATACTCAACCACCGGTCAATCCTTTAAACCGGATACAGCTTGCCCGTCCTGAAAAATACGCCCTTCACAACGGAATACCGGTGTATCAGATTAATTCCGGAACCCAGGACCTGGTAATGATCGAAATGATCTTCAATGCCGGGAGCTGGTACCAGCCGAAACCTTTTACATCATTGGGAACCAGCCTGATGCTGCGGGAAGGGACAAAGGATCATACATCGCAGGAGATATCGGAAAAGCTGGATTTCTACGGGGCCCACCTCGAAACGACAACCGAAAAGGACCTTGCCCTGGTTACCCTTTATACGCTGAACAAACACCTTGATAATACGCTTCCGGTACTGGAAGATATCCTGAAAAACGCCGTTTTCCCTGATGAAGAATGCGGCATCATGCTCAGGAAACAAAAACAGGCCCTTGATATTGACATGCAAAAAGTGCGGTACCTGGCGCGTACCCGCTTCAATGCATTGCTGTATGGTGAAAGCCATCCTTATGGAGCTTACCGCCGGCAGGAAGATATTGAGGGGGCCTCTACTGAACTTTTCAGAAACTTTTATCATTCGCATTACCAGGCAGCCAATTGCAGGATCATAGTTGCCGGTAAAATTCCGGACAGCCTGCCGGGTCAGCTTCAGCGTTTATTCGGCGGTACCGACTGGATGAGACCTGAAATCAACGAACCGGTTTTTGTACCCGGTCCGTCCGGAGAAAAGGAATCTTTCGTAGTAAAAGATGACGCCTTGCAATCGGCTATACGTATGGGGAGGGTGATGTTTAACAGGAACCATCCCGATTTTGTGGGCATGCACTTCCTTAACACCTTGCTGGGCGGCTATTTCGGTTCAAGGCTGATGGGAAACCTGCGCGAAGATAAAGGATATACCTATGGCATCGGTTCAGCCATAATTCCCCTGCAACATTCCGGCTTTTTCTTTATCTCGGCCGAAACAGGCAGCGAAGTGACCATAAAAGCCGTCCGGGAAATTGAAAAGGAACTGGAGAAGCTTTGCAATGATCTGGTGAGTGAAGATGAATTGTCGCTGGTGCGGAATTACCTCCAGGGCTCATTCCTCAGGAGTATCGACGGCCCCTTTGCCATGGCCGAAAGATACCGCGACCTGATGCAGGCAGGGTTCGATGTTGAGTACTTCGATGAAATGCTCGAAACGCAACGAACCATCACCGCTCAACAACTCCGCGAACTGGCCCGGAAATACCTGAAACCGGATGAAATGTACCGGCTCATTGCCGGAAAACAAGCCTGAGAGATTCTATAATTCGTACATTTAACGTCTGAATTTTCAATATTGGGCTACGCTGATGAAAAAAATACAGCTTTATCTCCTGGCGGCTCTTACTGTTCTGTTCTCATCCGGTGAAACCGCAGCGCAGGAAAATGCACAAGGCAGAAACCCTCAGGCTATCGTCCTCGGCATCACCCCTGTTAACGCAGGTATAGCCCGGCTGGACTGGGTCATTCAAGGCATGCCCAGTGCCGGCGTCTTTTATGTTCAACGGCAATATAATACCAACTGGGCAAATATTGGCACCATTGATTACGATCCGGCCAATCCTGTTACCACATTTTCTGATACAGTCTCAACACCATTCTGCGACAGTTCACTGATCAATTATCGGGTCGCATTTATCGACGATGCAACCGTCAGCCTTACGATTTCAAATGTCGTATCCGGAAATTTTCTAGATATCAATACGCCCCGGAATCCATCTCTCGATACCGTCAGCATCTATTACGATCCTTCCGGGTTTTATGCCTGTCCCATCATCGGCTGGGTAAAAAGCCCACAGCATGATATTGCCGGTTATATCATATACCGTTGGAATGAAGTCACTCAGACGTTCGACTCTATTCAAACGGCAGGCCCTGGTTCAACGACGTTTACGGATTTGAGCATTAACTCCCTCGAAACCTGTCTGAACCCGCACTCATACGCAATTGCCGCCATCGACAGTTGCCAGAACAAGAGTTACGGCACTTTCATGTTTGCGCCTCATACGATCTCACTGCAGGTAATGAACGATATAGATCCCTGTGAGAAAAATGTTACGCTTCAGTGGAACGGATACGATAATATGCCTGACGGCCTTAAAGGATACCAGGTTTTTATGGAAACCAAGGATGAAAATCAGGTAATTGTTCAGAATTTCACCCTGATAAATGAACCCGGCCCTTCGGATACAAGCTATACCGATACACGGGCCTTTGCCGACGGCTATTCTTACACCTATTTCGTACGGGCGGTCAGCAACAACGGCGTCTCAAGCAGTTCCTCGTGCCGGCAGATAAAAACATATCATGGCCCTGTGCTTCCCGACACCCTTTACATCGAACACGCCACGGTGGTAGACGATGACTATGTCAATATAAAGTATTATTATTCGCCGGAAAACACAATCCGGAAACTGGTTCTTGAGCGAAGGATCGTCCCGAACGGAATATTTACGGTCATTGACTCCCTGGAAATGCCGGCCGGCGGTTTTCTGCCTGAGGTGTGGGAATTTAACGACACCACTGCCGAAGTCCATTACCTTAGCTATCAATACCGGTTGCTGATACAGGACACGGCATGTGTGCAAGCTGTTGATACTTCGGTTAACGAGGCACGTTCGATATTGTTTCTAGCCTGGGCCCTCGATGACAATTCAAACCAGTTGGTCTGGAATCCTTATGAAACCTGGTATGGCGGTGTAGCGCGGTATGAATTGTTCAGGAGTATTGACGGTGTGGACGATCCGGCCAACCCAATTGCTTCGCTGATTTCGGACACCCTGTATGTGGATAATGTCACCGGTATCAGCCCGACAGCTACCATATGTTACCGTATTGAAGCCGTTGAAGGTACGGGGAACCCTGTAACTTCCGGAGAACGGTCTGTCTCAAACCAGGCCTGCGTTATCCGTGACCCGTCGTTTTTCATGCCCAATGCTTTCAGGCCAAGCGGCATTTTAAACCGTACCTTCAGGCCTGTGGCATCGTTTGTAGAGACGGCTAATTTCAGCATGAAGATTTATAACCGCTGGGGTCAGATGATATTTGAAACCGACAATATTTTCAACGGGTGGGACGGTAATATTGGCAGCGTTCCTGCTCCTGCCGGCGTATATGCCTGGCTGATCACGTACCGTTCGTTGCTCGGAAAATCTTATACAAAGCGGGGACTTGTCACCCTGATCCGGTAACAATATCCTGAAATGATCCATCAGGGTATCTTTTGAATTCAAGCTATTAAAACAGCCCCTGATAATGTTCTGAAATCAAGTTATAATCCTGTTACTTTCAAAGAATTCCTTAACAAATTTTAAGTAAGCACTTTTACTAAAATTAATAACTTTGCACCTTTCAAAAAAAGGCCATGTTTCCTGATGATTCAAAATTCGTAGGTGAAGGGCTTACGTACGACGACGTATTACTGTTGCCGGCGTATTCCGAAGTGCTTCCCCGCGAAGCCGATATCTCCACCCGGTTTACACGGGGAATCGGGATGAACATACCTATCGTTTCAGCGGCAATGGATACGGTTACCGATTCGGCGATGGCTATTGCCATGGCCCAGGAAGGCGGTATCGGCGTACTCCATAAGAACATGCCTATCGAAGACCAGGGCGCGGAGGTCAGGAGGGTTAAACGCGCAGAAAACGGCATAATTCCCGACCCGGTCACCTTACATGAAAGCGCCCTGGTTGCAGATGCGCTGGAGATAATGAGTGTGCATAAAATCGGGGGTATTCCGGTTATCGATAGCAGCCGAAAGCTTGTGGGAATTATCACCAACCGCGATCTCCGCTTCGAGCGCAACCCCGAAAAGCCTGTTGCCGATGTAATGACAAAGAAAAGCCTTATCACTACCACCGAGTTTACAGACTTCGAAAAAGCCGCCGGAATCCTCCAGAAGTACAAGATTGAGAAACTTCCCGTTGTAGACAAGGATTTTCACCTGGTAGGACTTATCACTTACAAGGACATCATCAAGATAAAAGCCCGTCCTAACGCCTGTAAAGATGAGCTGGGACGACTCCGCGTTGCCGCAGCCGTAGGCGTTACTTCCGATACCCTGGAACGCGTGAGCGAACTGGTAAAAAATTCCGTTGACGCCATCGTTATCGACACTGCCCACGGGCATTCCCGGGGCGTCATCGAAATGGCAAAAAGGGTGAAACGACAGTTCCCCGATCTGCAGCTTGTTATCGGCAATATTGCTACCGGCGAAGCAGCCCTCGCCCTGATGAAAGCCGGCGCCGATGCGGTAAAGGTCGGTATCGGCCCGGGATCTATCTGCACCACCCGCGTAATAGCAGGCATCGGAGTTCCGCAACTTTCAGCCGTGTTTGAGGTGGCCAGGGCGCTCAAAGGCACTGGTATTCCTGTAATTGCCGATGGCGGTATCCGGTACACGGGCGATGTGGTCAAAGCATTGGCAGCCGGGGCAAGCAGTATTATGGCAGGTTCGCTCTTTGCCGGCGTTGACGAATCGCCGGGAGAAACCATCATTTTTGAAGGCCGCAAATTCAAGACATACCGGGGCATGGGCTCCATCGAAGCAATGCAGAAAGGTTCGAAAGACCGCTATTTCCAGGATACTGAAGACGATATAAAAAAACTGGTCCCCGAAGGCATCGTGGGTAGGGTTCCATACAAAGGCACACTCTCGGAAGTAATTCAACAAATGGTTGGCGGGTTGCGCGCCGGAATGGGATATACCGGATCGGCCGATATCAACGCCCTGCAAAAAGCCAGGTTCATCAAAATCACAACTGCCGGCGTTACCGAAAGCCATCCTCACGATATCACCATAACCCGGGAAGCTCCCAACTACAGCAGGTAATAAAAAAAATTTCCCCGCGTTTCTGACCCGGGAATCAACCATAAATAAAAAACAAACTTACTATCCTCTTAACCTACCGATTATTAATTACTAACACAAAACTTATGAAACGTTTGGCCCTGAGCCTTTCCATCGTTGTTTTTATCCTGACTCCAGGTTTCCTTTACGCCCAATCCCAGGATAATGACCCCGTGATTTTAGATGTTGCCGGTGAGAAAATTACACGTAGCGAGTTTTTGAATGTTTACCAAAAGAATAATACCAAGGGGGAAGCCCTTGATGCCAAATCGCTGGAGGAATATCTTGAACTCTATATCAACTTCCGCCTTAAGGTAAAAGAGGCACAGGAACAGGGACTCGATACCCTTCGTTCGTTTCGTGATGAACTTGCCGGATACCGAAAACAATTATCCACTCCTTACCTGGTGGATGACCAGGCAGTTGAATCACTGGTAAACGAAGCTTACCAGCGCAAATTATCCGACATCCGCGCAAGCCACATTCTGGTGCGGTGCACACGGGAAGCCGCCCCTGCCGATACGCTGGCGGCCTGGAACCGCGTCATGCAACTCCGGAAACGGATCCTAAAAGGCGAAGACTTCGGAAAAATTGCTGCTGAAAATTCGGACGACGAATCAGCCAGGAACCGGACCGCTCAGGGCCGCCCCGTCAAAGGCAACTACGGCGACCTGGGGTATTTTACCGTTTTCGACATGGTTTATCCTTTCGAAACCGCTGCCTACAACACAAAAGAAGGTGAAGTGTCGATGCCGGTGCGCACCGATTTCGGCTATCATCTCATCAAGGTTGCAGCCAGGAAACCGGCTATGGGAAAAGTACAGATTGCCCATATCCTGATGATCTTCCCGCCAAAAGCGACGGCTGCCGACTCGGCAAAGATGGCCGATTCAATCCAAATGGTATATGAACTGCTCAGGAACGGCGGTGATTTTGCAACCCTGACCAAAAAATACTCCGGCGACAAGAGCACTGCCGACAAAGGCGGCATGCTGCCCTGGTTCGGCGTTAACCGTATGATCCCCAAATTCATCGATGCCATTCGCGACCTGAAAGAAATCGGGGATTATTCGGCGCCTTTCATGTCGGATTTCGGCTGGCATATCATCAAACTGGCTGACCGCAAACCGGTAGGTTCGTTCGAAGACGAAAAAGGCGACCTGAAACAACGGGTAACCAAGAGCGACCGCACCGTCGTATCGCAACAATCCTTCATTGAAAAAGCTAAAAAAGAGTATAGTTTCACCGAGAACAAGGCTGCGCTTGATAAAGTGATTTCCCAGGTTGATCCTTCCGTATTTGCAGGCAAATGGTCTGTTCCGGCTCAGGCCGCCCTAACCGAAACCCTGTTTACAATCGGTAATGCCCGTTACACCCAGGCCGACCTGGCAAATTACCTTGCATCGCACCAGCAAAAAGGAGATACGCTGCACATACCTACTTACGTTGATGAACAATACAAGAAGTTCCGCGACGAAAAATGCCAGTCGTATGCCGACAGCCAGCTCGAGAACAAGTATCCTGAATTCCGCTCACTCATGCGCGAGTATCACGACGGAATCCTCCTTTTCGACCTGACGGACAAAAAGGTATGGTCAAAAGCTATAAAAGACACTACCGGCCTGCAGAACTTCTATGAAGCCAATAAGAACAACTACCTCTGGGACGACCGCGTTGATGCCACCCTGTACACTTATGCCAACCCGAAAATCACCAAATCGCTCAAAAAATATGTGAAGAAAGGCCTCCCCTTCGAACAGATCCTGCCGAAATTCAACCATGATACGGTCGTGGTTGTTGAGGCTGAAAGGAAAAAGTTCCTGAAAGGTGAAAATGCGACGGTCGACAGCCTGGGATGGAATAAAGGATTTTATCCGGAACTGCCCGGTAAAAACGGCAAACTACTGACTGTGGTCATCAATGATGTGGTTAAAAAAGAACCGAAACAGCTCAATGAAGCTAAAGGTATTATCACCGCCGATTATCAGAACTACCTGGAACAGGAATGGATCAAGGAATTGCGTAAGAAATACCCCTTTGTTGCAAACCAGGAAGTGCTCAAATCCATAACCGAAAATCAATAGTGCCAAAACTGTTTCTTTTCCTACCGATTGTGCTGCTGGCTTCTTCATGCAGCCTGTTTTCAGGCCATGGCAGTAAAAAAGAGGCTGTCGCCCGCGTCAACGATACCTATTTGTACCGCGACGACCTGGCTGGTGTCGTTCCGGCAGGAACGGATGAAAAAGACAGCGCCGATCTGGTGAAAACCTACATCAACAACTGGATTCGCCAACAGTTGCTGCTGCAACAGGCCGAAAACAACCTGAGCAGCGATAAGTCCGATTTTACGAAGGAACTGGAGCAGTACCGCAATTCGTTGATTATGTACGAGTATGAATCGGAACTCGTAAAACAAAAGCTCGATACGGTGATTTCCGAGAAGGAAATCGTAGATTACTACAACAAAAACCAGGCAAATTTCCAGTTAAGGGAAAACATCGTAAAAGCATGCTACATCATTGCTCCCCTGAAAACACGTGAAATACCCCGGATGCGGGATCTGCTTCGAAGTGATAAAATGACCGACCATGGCGTCCTCGAGAACCTCTGCCAGGAACATGCCTCTGATTTTGACCTTGATTCCCAAAACTGGATGTCGTTCAGCGACTTATTGAAAAAAATCCCCTTATCAGCCGGTGACCAGGAAGATTTTCTAAACTCGAACAGGTATTTTGAAGTCCAGGATTCGGTAAGCCGTTATATGGTGCGCATCTATGATTTTAAGATGAGGGAAAGCGTATCGCCCCTTAGTTTCGAGATGGAAAATATCCGTTCTGTCATCCTGAATAAGAGAAAATTTGAACTATTGTCGCGCATGGAAGAAGACCTCTTTAACGACGCGCTCAAAAAAAAGAAATTCGAAATTTATTAATCTCCCGCTTCGCTAATGAAAAAATTCTTCTTTACAGCCCTGTTCCTGATCCCCATCTTCACAACCATACCTGTGAAAGCACAGGATAAAGTGATTGATGAGGTGGTTGCCGTCGTGGGAAGTCATCCTGTTCTTTACTCCGACGTGGAAGTTCAGTATATGCAGATGAAAGCCCAAACAACAGTACCCGACCCTGCGGCTGCCCGTTGCCAGATATTTGAACAACTGCTTTTTCAGAAATTGCTGCTCTACCAGGCTGAAGTGGATAGTATTGTGGTTGATGACGAACAGGTAAACGCCACGCTCGATCAGAAACTGCGCTATTATATCCAGCAATTCGGATCGCAGGAAAAGCTGGAAGACTTTTATGATAAATCAATCCTGGAGATAAAAGAAGAATTCCGCGAACCGATCCGCGAGCAGATGCTGTCGGAACAGGTGCAGAGAAAAATAACCGAGAATATTAAGATCACTCCCACCGAAGTAAAAAAATTCTTCGAGAAAATTCCCGCCGACAGTATTCCGGTGATCCCGATGAAATACGAAATTGCCCAGATCGTTAAAGAACCCGATGTAAGTTCGGAAGAACTGAATGCATCCCGTGAAAAAATTACAGCCTTGCGCGACCGTATCCTCAAGGGAGAGAAGTTCAGCACGCTGGCCGTCCTGTATTCCGAGGACCCGGGATCAGCCTCCAAAGGGGGCGAACTGGGTTTTTTCGGACGTGGCGATATGGCCCCTGAATTTGAAGCGGCGGCTTTCAGCCTGAAAAACAAGGATGATATGTCGGAGGTTATCCGGACAAAATTCGGCTTCCATATCATCCAGCTTATCGAGAGGCGCGGAGAACTGATCAATGCCCGGCACATCCTCGTCATTCCTAAAGTTTCGCCCCTTGACCTTTCGCGGGCCAAAAACGAACTCGACAGTATTGCCGGATTAATTGCAAAAGACAGTATTTCCTTCGAGAAGGCCGCGTTGAAATTCAGCGACGATCCGGGGAAAGTAAATAACGGACTTCTTATCAATCAGGCATCGAACAACTCCGTCTTCCCTGCCGACCAGCTTGATCCCAAAATATTTTTCGTAATCGACAAACTGGATGTAGGAGGCGTTTCGGCTGCCGTTCCCTATTCAACCGAGGACGGAACTTCAGCCTACCGTATCCTGAAACTTGTTTCACGTACACAACCACACAAGGCAACCCTGAAAGATGATTACGACCAGATACAGGAATGGGCGCTCAACGAGAAAAAAGGGAAAGCCGTGACAAAATGGATCGCTGACAAATCAAAGACTGCGTTCATCAGGATTGACGATAAATACAAGAATTGTCCTTTCCAGTATAACTGGAACCTGTAACAGGCAAATCATCCTTAAAACAGGGGGCCGTTTGTCACCCTATGCCGCATACCAACGTTGAGTAATACTTTATAAGCTATGATTTCTTTTAAGTCCGATACCGAAGCACTTGATGCTTTCACACTGAAATACAATGAACTGCGTAATGAGATCGGTAAAGTCATCATTGGCCAGGATGAAGCGATAAAGAATCTGATCATTGCCATTTTCAGCAAAGGGCATGGCTTGCTTGTCGGCGTGCCGGGATTGGCTAAAACCTTAATGGTAAACACGATAAGCAAAGTGCTGGGACTTTCATACAGCCGCATCCAGTTTACACCCGATTTGATGCCCAGCGATATTATCGGGACTGAGATCCTGGACGAAAACCGGCAGTTCAGGTTCATCCGGGGACCGGTGTTTGCCAACATCATTCTCGCCGATGAAATCAACCGTACACCTCCCAAGACCCAGAGCGCGCTGCTCGAAGCCATGCAGGAAAAAGCCGTGACGGTTGCCGGCATGAGCCATAAACTCGAAGAACCTTTCTTTGTTTTGGCCACCCAAAACCCCATTGAGCAGGAAGGAACCTATCCGCTGCCCGAAGCCCAGCTCGACCGTTTCATGTTCAACATCTGGCTCGATTACCCTTCGTTCGAACAGGAAATCCGGATCGTGAAAACCACGACGGCCAACTATCTGGCCGACCTGAAAGTCGTTCTTCAGCGCGATGAAATCATCTTTTTCCAGGACCTGATACGCCGCATCCCGGTTGCCGAAAATGTTTTCCAATACGCGGTAAAACTGGCTTCGCGCACCCGTCCGGGAACACCCGCCGCCCATGCCTGGGCCAACGATTATCTTACCTGGGGCGCCGGCCCCCGCGCCTCGCAGTACCTAATACTGGGAGCCAAATGCCATGCTGCCGTAAATGGCAAATATTCCCCCGACATTGAAGATGTGCAGGCCATTGCCAATTCCATCCTCCGTCACCGCATCGTCCGCAATTACAAAGCCGAAGCCGAAGGCATCAAGGAAGACCATATCGTGCAGGAACTCCTGAAGTAAGACCTGCTACGGCTGCGCTTTGGGTATTTTCTTCTTCCCGAACAACCCCGCCGCGTATGTAGCGTACGGCTCAAAAAGGTATTCTTTGCGTTTGGACCCGATGTAAGAAATCCCCCGTCATCCGCTGACGGCGGAGGCCCCCCCCTTTAAAAAAAGGGGGACAGCGTCTTTTCATCTCTTCCCAAATTGTCCGGAGCACACAGTCCCCCTTTGCAAAGGGGGTGGCGACGTTAGTCGCCGGGGGATTGGTGGCCGTATAGAAATCCCCCGTCATCCGCTTAGCGCGGATGCCTCCCCCTTTAAAAAAGGGGGACAGCGCCTTTTTATTTCTTCCCAAATTTTCCGGAGCATACAGTCCCCCTTTGCAAAGGAGGTAGCGACGATAGTCGCCGGGGGATTGGTGGCCCTAAAGAAATCCCCCGTCATCCGCTGACGGCGGAGGCCACCCCCTTTAAAAAAAGGGGGACAGCGTCTTTTCATCTCTTCCCAAATTGTCCGGAGCAC
>Ga0209099_1000091_pt1 | contig 99603 bp, 128 predicted proteins | sample AD_JPNHW2_MetaG_FD_184430 | JGI IMG/M metagenome (GOLD analysis project Ga0209099, IMG submission 184430) | Active sludge microbial communities of municipal wastewater-treating anaerobic digesters from Japan - AD_JPNHW2_MetaG (SPAdes) (version 2) | ecosystem: Engineered > Bioreactor > Anaerobic...
TAACAATTTCTTCCATCTTACCACCATCGGCGATGTGATCCATTATATTTTTTTTAGCCAAATACATTTTTGAAAAAGGATGTGAATCATTACTCCTTCTTTTTTCTATGTGATTTATTAATGTCCCGTCAAAGAAAACAACTACATCTTTAGTGTAGTTTGATGAATTTGACACAATGGAAAAAAGTCACATTTTTTTAATTATATATACTTACAAATCAAAAAAGTTTTTTGTAAAAGATGCTAAAATCATTTAAATATAGAATATACCCTAATCAGGAACAGAAAGATATGATGTCTCATATTTTCGGACAGGTTAGATTTGTCTATAACCTTGGTTTAGAAACAAAAATAAGTGCTTACATAGGAAACAAAAAGAACTATACCTGTATTGATTTAGCAAACCAAGTTAAAGAATTAAAAGATACAGACGCTCCTTGGTTGAAGGAAAGCCCCTCACAGGCATTACAAATGAGTTTAAGAAATCTGGATAATGCTTACACAAACTTTTTTAGAGGTGGCGGTTTTCCCAAGTTTAAAAGAAAATTTGGAAAACAATCATTTCAATTGCCTCAAGGAGTATATTTAGAAAACGAAAAACAAATCTTCATACCTAAACTAAAATTAGTTGGTATTGATTTACATAGAGAATTTAAAGGTGAAATTAAAACCGTAACGGTTAGTAAATCAATAACAAACAAATACTATGTGTCTATATTGGTTGATACTGGCGAATTAAAACCTGAAAAGAAACCTATTATGGATCAAACAACGGTTGGTTTAGATTTAGGTATAAAAGATTTTTGTATAACTTCAGATGGAAAGAAATTCGAGAACAAAGATTTCTTTAAATCTGCTATGAGTAAATTAAGGATAGAGCAGCGATCCTTAGCAAGAAAAAAGAAAGGATCAAATCACTACAAAAAACAAAAAATGGTTGTTGCTTTGCTACACGAACATATTCGTAACCAAAGACAGGATTATTTACATAAAATAAGTAAATACCTTGTTGATAATTATGATACAATATGTGTAGAGGATTTAGCCGTATCAAATATGATTAAAAATCATAAATTAGCAAGAGCAATAAGTGATATGGGTTGGAGTGAATTTAAATCTATGATTGAATATAAGTGCGATTGGTATGGAAAAAATCTATCCATTATTGGAAGATTTGAGCCATCCAGTAAAACTTGCTCTAAATGTGGAACAATCAATAAGGATTTAACTTTAAATGATAGAGAATGGATTTGTCCTAAGTGTAATGAAAAACACGATAGGGATATAAATGCTGCGATAAATATAAAGAAAATGGGGTTGAGGAACCAACCCAGCGTCACTCAAAGTGGATGGTTGCATCGTGCTTGTGCCGTAGAAACTACATCTTCAGTGTAGTAGTAGTTCATTAATGTTTCTATTGAGATCGGCTCATAACCAATGTTATCCACACCAACATCAATTCCAATTTCTCTTCCATCAGTTTCTATTCTTCTTCCGTGAATGTGCCCAAATACACATATGATATCAGAATTTAGATCTGATGTAAAGAAAATCATATTATTATCTTAATAAGCAAATATACAAAAAATAGTTTATTAAAAAAATAAAAAGTTCATTAAAAAGGTGAATTAATAATTTTATATATAGTAAAAAAGAAACGTCTACAAAATGGCTCATATTAAAAGATTTAATGAAAATAATGATTATTATGCAGATTGGTTAGATATGGATCTATTGCAAAAAATTATAGATAAAATGAAACCGCGTGGCGATTACGACGCTGAAAGTTATAAAGAAGCTATAAGAGAATTCAATAATTTATATCCTACTGCAGAACTAGAAAGATTTCCATCCATATTTGGAAAAAGAGTAGCCGAGTGGATTGATTTGGATTTAGTTCAAGATATTATAGATAGAATGAACCCAAAATCATGTGCAAAATCTGAAGAATATAAAAGGATATTAAAAGAAGAAATTGTATAATGCCACATATCAAAAGATTTTTTGAAATTTTTGAAAATATTGCCGTGCATAAAGATGTGAGACCCGAAAAACTTCCACATTGTGCGGATATGATGGCTAGAGGTTATCGTGTCGCTCAATTATCAGATGGAAACAAATATGCTTTTACAAAAGATTTTGATGAATATGATGATGTTTATTGGTTAGGTGTTGATAATCAACAATATAAATATGGAGATAAAGTAGAAGCTACCGAAGATATGGCAAAAAATAAAAAGAATTACGCTTTTTACGCGATTTATTGTAAATGTGATACATCACCAACAGATGAGCAGAAAAAAATGATGGCTGAAAGACAGCGTGAGATTGAAAAGAAACAAAAAGAAACTCAAAAAAGATTACAAGGAGGAGAAACAAAACAAAAAAGAAAAAAGAAAGATTAACCAAAAGCGTCTTTTAGGCTAATCTTTCTCAATACACTTCCATTTCCAATACATCGGGCATTATGTTTTACTCCAATGTTTTCCTCCCGTATGACGGGAGGTTTTCAATTTCTACCAAATCTATTGGGAAATCTTTTTCCTTACAGTATGATTTTTATTTTCGTATATATTTCATAGGCTTAATCAAAATCGCCCCAATCTTCTTCACCGTAAGGATCCATGTCAGAGTATATTCTTTTAACTTCTTGAATAATCTCGCAATTTATTAAAAATCCTTTAAAAGTTAGTTCGTTTATTATTTTTTGCATAATCGCGTCATCGGCGCTGAACATTAACTCACCATCTATTCTTGATCTTCCTATAAAATCAATTTCATTACCGTTAAATCTTATTTTTCCGTTCCTTTCAAAACCAGGGTTGACATTATACGATATCTTATTTAAGATATGTTGTCTTATTTCATTGTTTTTAAAATAGAATTTAGCTATCATAATTAATTCTCCCAATTTTCCTCGCCATAAGGATCTATGTCGATGTATTTTTCTCTGTATTTTTCTCTATTTTTATTTTTTCTATAAGTTGAAGAATAACTGCTGACTTCATTCATAATATCTATCAACTCTTGACGCTGATAATCACTAAAAGTCATCCACTTTTCTTTATCTATTTTTAGCTCATTGAATGATTTTAAAGCCTGTAAATATTCTTTGTCAGTCATAATTTATTCCTCCCAATTTTCTTCACCGTAAGGGTCTATATCTGAAAATATTTGTTTACCTTTTATTTTCTGATCGATTCCTCCTTTGGTTAACATAACTGTACGTAATCTTCTTATATTTAGATATTCACTCGTTATCATAACATCTACAACAATCCAGCATTTATCGATGATTTCGGTAGAATTGTTTATTTCATTACAAGTTACCTTGTAATCTCTTACAAATCTTCTAACACTTAAATCATTTAATAATATTGATATCTCGCGAGTTATTTGATTTCTTGTGGTTTTTGTGTTAAGATCATCAAAATGGCGCGATAGAACTTCTTCCACAAGTTCTTTTATATTAATCATCGTTTCTCTTTCACGAATTTCGATGATATTTTCTCTTATTCTTCCCATGATTCTTCGCCGTAAGGGTCTATATCTGAAAATATTTGCTTTCCTCTTTTTTCTTCCGCTCTTATATCATACGATTTCATATGGATACAAAGACGCAAAATCAAAATCAATACCCACACTTTTTCTCATTTCGTTAAGATTTCTTTTAGCGTCTTCTGTCATTTTTTTACTAGCATCATCACTGCATATGAAAAAATTAGCAGGTGCTTGTCTACTCGCGGCGATAACGTTGGAGGCTTCTATTATTTTTCCCACTATCTGTTTATCATTAAGATAATGAGATGTGTAACCAATATCATCTGATAAAAATTCAGCACATGGTTTTATAAGTAATTTTTTCATTCCTCCCAATTTTCTTCCTCAAAAGGATCTATTTTTCTTATATTTTTAACTCTTTCTGGATTATCTATGAAATCATTAAGTTTCTTTTCCAGTTGTTTTATTCTTTCTTGACTTTCAGCTAAATCTTTTTCCAATTTTTTAATTTTTATATCGTCAGTTGAAATAGGATAAGAAATATATTCTTTTTGAATAGGATATTCTTTTTGAATAGGATAATCAACGTTTGGAATATCAAGAGTTCCAGTATTCCAATTATCGATATAATAAGTTCCATCACCCTGCGTGGTCCATGTATATGTGCACGCGGTGTCTGCGTATGTTGTTAAAGTTGCCATATCAAATTATATAAATTTTTCATTCCTCCCAATTTTCTTCACCATAAGGATCATTCTCGGAAAATATTCGTTTGCCTTTCTTTTCAGATGGATACAATCCATACGGATGTTCTCGAGGATCTCCAAAAAATCTCTAATTTCTTGATTACCGAATAGGTATGACGGTTCGTTTCTAGGTCCGTTAGTAGTCCATTCACCGTTTCTAATTTTTTGTATAATTTCTTCTTGGAGTGTTTTTAATTGAGCTACAGCAATAGCAGTGGAGCTGTTCGAAGAAATAATTCCAATATCTTCTTTTTTAGTGGAGCTGTTCAAAGAACTAATTCCAATATCTTCTTTTTTATTTGTCATCCGCCACATCGTCGTCTTCAATTTTTGGTTCAACGTAATCTTTATCATCTGGAAGTTTTTCCATTTCCTTTTTCTTATTGTTCATGATTATTAAAATCAGAACAAATAAAACTAACAAAATTATAAAAAATGTTATCATATCTTACTTATTTTTTTTATTTCTGTTAAAATATTATAATAGAAATCTCTTAAATTATATGCTATTTTTACTTCAGGACGAGCTAGTCTGGTTTGAACTTCAACGTCAAATTTTCTTTCATACTCGTCGTCTATTCCTACTATTATTGGTTTGTTTGAAGAATTTCCCCATTTCCCTAATTCGTAAAGAGTTATTGGATTGAGAGATCCTCTTGAAAACCAAAAGGATATAATATCAGCTTCTTTTAATCTATTAAATTCCCAAACAATTTGTCTTTCACACTCTTCTTTTATATTATTTGGAAAATGTTCTCTTCGCGGATTAAAAACTATAACGTTACAAAGATAATCGTGAGCTTTATCTTCGCTATCATTGAAAAGTCTTTCAATAATATGAGATTGCCAATCGGGACATGAACTTATTCCTCCCGCTAAGAAAAGCTTTATTTGAGTTTTAATAATATCTGGTGCAGTTACTATTTGTATCATATAAATTTATTTAATTTTTCAATCAAAATACTTTCATTTTTTAGTTCCCTTTCCCACACAACAATCGCGTTATATCCATTATCTTCATATGTTTTCATTCTATTTTCATGCTCTTCTACTGTTTCCATACTATGCCAGTAATCTCCATATAATTCTATAATTTTTTTTTCTTTTATATTAATTATATCAGGTATTCTATTTCCAATTATAATTAATTCACCTCTAGTATTTAATTCATAATTATTATTTAGATTTTTGACTATTTCGTATAATTTCTTCTCTTTTTTATTTGGTGACAAATTGTTGTTATTCGATTTTGCCCACTTTTTAACATTTTCTGTTTTTGACATAGGATTATTTTGCTCTTTTGATAATCCTTTATTCTTTCTAGTTTCACTTATTTTCTTATAAAATTCAGATTTCAATTTAGGATCATTCAACATTTTTTCTCTATATTCATCCATTGCCTTTTTCCATTGAGGATTTGGTTTTCCGAAATTAGGATTTTTCTCACCCATTAAAGATTCGGATATTTTTTTGCGAGTCTCTGATGTTTGTTTTCTAATCCCCCTTGTTGTTCTTTTTCTTAATTTTACATTATTTTTTAATAATATGTTTCGTGTTTTTTTATATCCCAAACTGAAACGATCGGCTATACTTAAAATTGAAAGTTTATTATCTAAATATAATTTTATTATTTCTTCTACTATAATCTTTTTTATCTTTATATATAATAATTTTATTATGGCAATTTGTTATTCCATTATTCCTCCTTCAATACAGCCTTTATTGATTCGCTGACATTGGGTATTATTTGTTGTTTTTCTAAAAATTTTACATTAATATACTCTATTCTACGTCCTGGAAAATAATATCGCGAATCTTCTTGATCGAGAAAAAATCCTTGATTTGTTATTTCACTTAAATGAGATTTCAACATATGTTCTTCGCATTCAATATATTGATGAATTGGTGGGGCAACAACTTCCAATTTTTGAATTAAATAAATTTCTAACTCATATGTATTCATATTTCCTCCTTTACTTCTTCTGGTTCTAATTCTCCAAGAAGAACCACTTTATAATGATTAACGGAGAAATGTCTAGCTTGCACTAGATAAGTTTTTTCATCGTCCAATAAAATAGTATCGTTCACAGCGGGAATAAAATGAGCAGCATATTCCTGTATGATATTTCCTTCATAATCCATCAAAATTATTTTGTAATCTCCAATCATTTTTTAGTTTTTATTTTTTATATTATTTTTCACAAACAATGTTTGATTTATTAACGAGTAGCACCAAAATATTTCTATCTCTGGCTTCATCTTCCCAAGTTTCTTCACCATGTGCAACCTTCTTCTCGGCCCTCATTCACGTGGTTGTTCTTGCGTTTTTTAATTATTATATCTCTTTTCTTTTTTCTTTGATAATCGGCTTTTTTATCAACCCAACTATCTCCACTAAAATCTATATTTACACCAAAACCTTGATATATCGCTATGAAAATTTCAATAAATATACCGACTATATTTATAATTGGCATATACCATTCAACACAAGATATTTTATGAGTATATCTTCTAATATAGTTATAATAATTTAATTGCCTGTAAATTATCATGGGTAATACATAAAGTACTACAATTCCTAAAAATATATACAATAAATCTGTCATATTAATTATATTTAATCATCGTTTCTTGAATATCTTTAGCTTTATTCATTTCTACTAATTTCATAGAATCTATTTTACATCCTTCACAATATACACACGAACTGTAATCGTTAGGATAATTAAAACTTGTGGTTACTGAATATGTGTTTGTCATATTATCATATTCAACTTTCTGAGTGATATCTTTAGACTTAACACAAGCAAAAACAAACAACATTGTAACAATTAAAAGTATTTTTTTCATATTATTTGATTATTTTAAAAATTTTTATAACATATATTAACCATAAAATAAAACCAGCAACAAATAATCCAACAACAATCCATCCGTTGAAATTATAAAAATTAAATACAAATCCTATCGCTGCAAGAATAAATGATACTACTAACAAAAGATCAATTTTTTTCATTATCTTCTATTTTTTTCTTTAAATAATATCATGTATAATAAGAATCCAAATAATATTCCCATAATAAATAAATCTGGAAAGAATAATATACTAAAAAGTAAAAGTAACAAAATTATTGTTGTTCTCATAACAGCAATCCTTTTAAAATTTCAAAAAAATTAATTATGTATGGATATATTATATATCCAGTATATCCTATTATCACAAACGCCATATAAAATATGAATATAGCCGTCCAATTTAAAGTTAGACATTTAGGATATTGATTTTCTTTAGATTTTATTATAATATAGGCATTTATAATTGCTAATATTATTAATATTAAAGCTATTCCAAAAATAATAAAATGAATCATAATTTATTCCTCTCAATTATTTCAACGATTACACAATCTTACAAAACGACTATTTTCTTTTTATCCAAAACTAACGCAAACGGCATCACCATTGTAAATTTTACGGGTGTTCCTTTTACTGTAGCTGGATTCCAACTTATAGTTTTCATAACTCTTAATGCTTCGTTGTTACAATCATCCGACAAACCACGCAAAACTTTATAGTCGCTCACTTCACCGTTTTTTTCAATTACGATTTGGACAAATATTTTACCTTCGATATTATTTTTGATTGCTGATTTTGGATATTTAAAATTTGTTGTTAAATATTCTATCGAATTGTCTATATTTTTCATTGACGGTAGTATTGTATCACCAATACCTCTCTGCCAACAAGTTGGAAGTTTACCACTCATTTCTGATGGCGTGGTAATCGTATCTTGTGAATTAACCATATTTTTATCCGATGTTGAACATCCAAAAAATGATATTACTATCATCAAAGCCATTAAAATTTTAATCATTTTTTTCATAATTTTGTTTTTTTTTGTTTTTAATTCTTATTGTTCCCAATTTTCTTCACCATAAGGATCAAGTTCGTTAAAAATTCTTTTATATTTTTTTTCTGTTTGCCACGCATTTTGTTTAACAGATCTTCTTATATTATATAATATTTCTTTATTAATGTTTTTATTTAACTCATCAACCAAATCATTTTCGAGTTTTGCTACAACATCAAAACCAGTACACGCTCGAATATCTTCAAACATCTCACGTGTAAGTTTACATTTATGTATCATTTTCTTCCCAGTTTTCTTCATCAAAAGGATCTACTTCTTTCCTTCTCTTATATTCAACTGGATCTCTTTCGATTAAAAAAAGTTTGTCTTTTAACATTTTATTTTCTTTTTCTAAACTAGTTTTTTCCTGCATCGTTTTCTGATATTCACTTATCAACTTACTATTATCAATCTGTAGAGACGTCTTCTTCTTTTCGGTAGTTCTTAATTTTAACCAAAGACTATCTATTTCATCTTCCTTTTCTTTAATAATATCAGAATAAGATTCTTTTGGAGCGTAACTTTTTTTGCTTGCTTGCGAAGACAAACCATCGTTAGACCATTTAGTATAGCCATAATCGATATAGTCGGTCTTTTTAACTTTAACTTTTTCTTTTGATTCTTCTACAATTTCATCCAATGTTTTCGATTTAGGATAATAATCACCTTTTTTTACACCCAACATATAATCGGTATTTTTAACTTTTTCTTTTGATTCTTCTACGTCGCTGGCAATTTCATCCAATGTTTTCGGTTTTGCTTTTTCCCACATTTTTTTCACATCGTAAGTGATCAACGACCACCCCGATGGAAGTTTTATAGTCGATTCCTTGTATGGATTTTCGTCTGGTTCTTCTAATGCTTTACATAACGGTGATCGCGTATCGATAGAAGTTGAAGTTTCTTCTTTCTTCTCTTCTTTTATGATTTCTTTTTTCTCAACTGAAGAATTTTCTTCTTCTTTATTCTTCATATCTCCAGCTTCTTTATACGCTTCTTTATTCTTCATGTCTCCAGCTTCTTCCCACCATCTGTAATAATCAATATATCCTATATCATCCATAATATTTTCCTCCTTTTTCCATTATTTTCTTTACTATATCTTCTTCGATAACTTTTGAAAGTTCTTCTGCTAACATATCTTTTAATCTTTCTATTTCACCTTTGACATCTTTTATAGTAGATGGTTTGGATGGAAGTATGTTCTCAGGCACTTCAATATCCATTTCATAATAATACCCAAGCATTTTTAATTCATTCCAATCATTTTCAGGAATGGAATTTCTATACCATCTTACATAAAAGACACACAATGAATTCGTTATAAGACCATTTTTTAATAAATAATCGTGGGCATCTGAACGCTCTCCACATTCAGTTGTATGCCAACCTCGCCAACCATCATTTTCTTTAAATCTTTCTTCTTTTTCTAAACTAGAATAGTTAGCAGATCCAGCTACAGCTTCTGAAAAAGCAATCTCCATAAGATGAGTTATTTCATCATCTATTGGAGTTTTTAATTTTTCTTCTATTGAAGGCTCAATATAAAGAATAAAATTTGATGTATCATTTCTATGCATTATGTTCCGACCGTTACAACAACGTTATTCTTCAATGTCACTCTATAATTATCACCATCGACGTCTTGTTTTCCCGCTGGATATGTTCCACTTCCACCGAGTTCTTCCACCAATTTTAAAACTTCTTCTGTTAAAATGTTTTGTTTTATTTCATCCATATCAAATTTTAAAACTCTTTCAAAATATCTCAAAAGCGCATGCTCTGATATAGTTATTTCATTGAGGGTCACTAATTTATTAATTTTTTCTTTTAATTCATTAGCCATTTTTATCTTTGCACTATATTCCTTTTGTTTATTTTTTATGTCTATCTGCATTGCTTCCAAATCACCCTCTAATTTGCTGAGTTGACTACTAAGCTGTTTGAGTGTTTGATTTTCTTTAATTTTCATATTTTTTTCTTATTTTAAATATAATAAAACTGGCTACTATTATCAGTGATATGGCTCCATTTAAAGTTAGAAACGATTTCCACGATAAGGGTTCGAATAACAAAAGAATATTCAATATTAATATTATAACTATAACAGGAAGCCACTTAATAGATTTTATATAATCTACTAAAAATTTTCTAATTTTTTTCATTTTGGTAATTTTATAAGTTCTTCATTATTAATGATTTCTTTTCCGTTTGCAAGGAGTTCTCTCGATGCCTTGCTGGATTATGTTTTTTTACTTTCTTTTTTCATCTTTTATATCTCTTAAATGATCAATGACAATAGCAAATCCAAAACACAAAACACATAATACATACTTTGCCACCATCTATCTCTACAATTATCGCATTGCACAATCATATCTTTTGTCATCCATTCTAAGGATGCGATAAACTGCAAAATGCCCAAAAATAATAGAATTATTTCTACAATTATTGAAACTTTTTTCATTTTCTTATTACTTGTTTTTTCGTTTTTCGTATTCTTCGTTATTCTTTTCCATTCTTTCAAGAAACCTTCTTGCATCTTCTCCTCTGACTACACCGAGTTCTCTATCTTCTTCATCCTGAAGTTTCTTTAACTTGGTTTCTACAATTTTAAAGAATTCTTCTTTGCCATAGACTTCGGAGCCAGTGGATCCAAAAAAGTCTGTTGGTATCGACGACACTTCACCATCAAAGGTTTCTTTAATTATTTTCATTGCTTCATCAATGTTCATATATTTTCAAATATTAATATGTCCTCAAAATCACATTTTAGATCTTCCATTATCTCATTCACGAAATCATAATCATAGAATTTGGATTTTTCCATATCTATGTCATCAGTTAATACCCATCTTGAATTATCATCAGTATTAACCCATTTATTGAGTTTAATATGTCTAAATAATATCATTTCTTATTTTCTTATTTTTTCTCTTTGTTCGTTTATAACTCTTTGCGCCAGATAAGCATCCTGAATATTCATACTATGAATAACAATAGGACGATCATTAAATCCGTTTATGATTAAAGTTGTGCCAAGAAGTGATGCATTAACTTCCACAGAAGTAATGGTTTCAATAGCCATTGTAATTCTATCTTTATTCAAAAGATTTTTGTTTCTCTTTGAATAACGCACATAATGATCGTCAATCTCCAAAACATATGGAGTTAGTATAGGACCAAGACGCGTAATATCAGATGTGAATTTGTAATACATATCAAAATATTATTTGCCAAACATAATTTTATATTCCGAGTTTTAATTTACAAATATAAGACTTATTATTAAAATAAAAAAACTTATTATATCTTTTTTTCTATATAAAAGAAAAACAAATTAGATGAAGATATCCGTTATAATGGCAAGTTTTCTTCAAATGCCACATAGAAATCAACTAGATCTAAAATTTAAAAGAGCTGTCAATTCTTTTCTCAAACAATCACACGAAGACAAAGAATTAATCATAGTGTCAGATGGTTGCGAAAAAACTATACAAATATACAACGAAAATTTTGCAAATGAAAATAATATCAAACTTATTCCAATTCCAAAACAGCCAATATACTCTGGTGTTATGAGGAATATCGCCTACGAAGTTGCTGATGGCGAAATCTATACTTATTTGGACGCGGATGATGTCATCGGAAGAAATCATCTAAAAATAATTGCAGATCAGTTTGATATAAATAAGTGGGAAGCTATATATTACGATGATTATATGACATTAGATAAAGACTTTTCCAAACTCCACATAAGAGTAGTAGAGCCTAGATATGGAAGTATTGGAACTAGTAGTATATCTCACAAAAATCCAAAATTATTGAGAAATGGCGAATATCTTAGATGGGGAGGAGGATATGGTCAGGATTTTATATTTTTTCTTAAATTGGCTTCTTTGGGATATAAATTTAAAAAATTGGAAAAAATGCCAGAATATATCGTAGCTCATTATCAAGGCATGGACGTCTGATATAAATGACATTTTTAACATTTAATATATACTAATATGGCAGATATGTATTATAATAAGAGAACTGGAAAAGACGCTTTAAAAATGTGGAAGCCTATCATAGAAGCTTTAAAAGTTGAAGATGAAGAAATGGCTCAGTTAATAGCTGATTACGCTGAGCATGATATGTATATGAGTCAATTTAATACATCATCTCAAAATCTTTTACCAGCATCTTTAAAGGCTCTATCTCGATTAAATTTGAAAAATAAAAATGTTATTTTTGCAGATAACAGTTATTGGTTAAATAAGAAAAGAACAGAATTAATAGATAATATCATAGATGGAAAGGATTTTGAAGTTATCGAAAAATCCAAAAAAGACATAAAAATTTTAGTTTCTCGAGATTTCTATTGGAATTATAAAAATGAAAAAAGGAGATGATATTGTCTTACAAGCTGAAAATTTACTAATTGAAAAATTAGTTGAATATATCAATAAAGAATTGGAAACAAAAAATACCGTTTATTTAACTAAACTGTTTAGTGAAATAAACATAGTATCAGAAGATGCTAAACATCGTCTGATTTTAAAAACATTGTGTGATATAGTATGAATGAAGAGGATTTAAAAACAGCTGGCATAAAAAGTATATCATTGATATCAGAAGCGGAATTAAATCCAAGGATTTTAATTTCAAATGATGATGGATCTATTGAAATTTATGACATAGATAAAAGCACAATTAAATCTGAAAAAGACATGGAAGATATTTTTGACTCTAAAATATTAGAACATATAAACAATAAGCGAGAAAAGAAAAATCAAACAAGAGTTGATTTAATTGATAAAATATTAGATGAATAAAAAATAAAAATAAAAAAAATGGCAAGGTTAACAAATTTTAGCGATTTTGTAGGCGGAGATAAATATTCTTATAATCCTAATCCACCTAAACCATATATTTATATCATTAAATATATCATGGGAAAAGAAGATTGTATAGACGAACTCAAGGAATATATTCTTAATTATGAAGATGAAGAATCTGATTATGAAGATGATGATACGTATGATCCTTTTATGAGAAAACTAAAACACTACGCCAAAGACGATAATATAGAAGAAATAGAAGAGTTGGTCTTGAATTACGAAGATTTTCAAGAAGATGAAGATTTTGATTCTGATGATGACGATTTTGAAGAAAGATTATATGATAAAGAGTATGTCAAAGATGATGATATCTTTGATGATGAAAATCAAGATGTAGAAGAATTTGATCACGAAGAATTGAATAAAGAAATAGAAGATTCTAATTTGAATGATAAACTCAAAGATTTTCTAAAAGTAGAAATTGATTTTGAAGATTTATCTGAGCCAACATTAGAAGAAATAGAAAAGGATTTTGATAAAGCTATAGAAGATGTCGACTTCGAAGAAATTATAAACGAAAAAGACACACCCCCAACTTGGAAAGATGAAACTTTTGATGAAGATTCTGCCGAAGAAGAGGATTTAAAAGACGAATCAGAAGATTTAAAAGACGAATCAGAAGAAGAAGAAGAAGAAGAAGAAGAAAAATTGGACACTGATACAAAATAAATATGAAAAGAGCCCATTATAGAAAAATTCCAATTTATTATGACTCCTGCACTGAGGAAGTTAAAGGGAGAAATTGGTTTTATGACATTTTGTTAGATATAATGTTATGGATTGATGTAAATATAATATTTCAATATTTTTATACAGATTCAGAAGGATTTCCATTAAAGGTTGAAATAGACGAAAAAGATAAAGAAATTTTAGGAATAAAGGAAAAAAAGGAGTCAGATTGACTCCTTTTTTATAAAAGACCACTAAATTTTAAGTTTAGTGGTAGTTCATGTAACCATCATAGTTTCATAATTTATGATGTTTTCTATTTCCTTTCTTCTAATTTGATTAAAAAAATAATATTTTTTATTTACATCGTAACTTATCATATTATACGATAATAATATATTTCTGATACTCCTAGTTATCCATATAACTTCGCCCGTTGGTACTTCAACAATATATTCCGTAAATTTTTGCATATTGCGAATATATATAAAAAACTCATAATAAAAAAATATTTTGCACATGCCATTTTTAATATATAAAAGAAAAACGAAGAATTTTTTGAATGTCTAATAAAAAATCTAATACTCTCGAATTTATAAAAAAATCAAAAATTGTTCATCGCGATAAATACGATTATTCTTTAGTTGAATATATTAACAATAAAAAGAAAGTAAAAATTATATGTAAAGAACATGGGATATTTGAACAAGTGCCAACAAAACATCTTCTGAGAGGAGATGGATGTCCAAAATGTGCTAATATATTAAGAGGATATAATAATAGATTGAGCAAAATTGATTTTATAAAAAGATCCAACGTAATTCATAAAAATAAATACAATTATTCTTTAATTGAATATATAAAGGCATGTGACAATAATAAAATAAAAATAATATGTCCTAATCACGGTATATTCGAACAACAACCATATAGTCATATGAAAGGATGTGGATGTCCAAAATGCGCCAATATAGATCATGGCAAACACAACGCTATAAATAAAGACATTTTTATTTTTAGATCCAATGAAAAACATAAAAACATTTATGATTATTCATTTGTTAATTATATTAATGTACAAACAAAAGTTAAAATAAGATGTCTCAAGCATGGCATATTCGAACAATTACCGTTTGTTCATATGAATGGATGTGGTTGTCCAATGTGTAAAAAATCTAAAGGGGAAAATAGAATCAAAGAATTTTTAGATAGAAATAATATAAAATATGTTCCTCAATATTCGTTCGATGATTGCAGAAATAAGTTGCCTTTACCATTTGATTTCTATTTACCAGAATACAACTTATGTATAGAGTATGATGGTGAACAACATTTTAAAAAATATAATAAATGGGAAAAAGCCGATATGGATTTTGAAAACAGAATATATAGAGATAAAATAAAAAATAATTTTTGTGATAAAAATCATATAAATCTATTAAGAATAAAATACGATCAATTTAAAAAAATAGATTTAATTTTAACAGAAAAACTAAAAAATAATTAAATTAATTATGGCTTCATGTCCATTATATCGCAGACTACGCAGCAAAGGTACAACATTTTTAGCATTTCCTAGTGCCAGCAATGATATGAATGTTTATCCATTTCAAGAAGCTTTTGATGTTCAAGTTTCCAAATTTATTTTATTAAACATTCCAAAGAGTGAAGGTAAATTTTTAAATTTTACAAAAACAGATGTTACAGATCCAACTGAAGGTATAAATACATATAATTTTGATCCAAATAGTTCATATCCAGTTCTTTATTCCGATCAATTAGTAGAATCTATAAGAAATTATATAGCCAATCAAGATGCATGTTTTAGAGAGACAAGACTTACAGCAAATCAAGATTTCTATAATCCACAAGAAAGAAAAACTCCAGCAGAAGAAATATTTTGGAAGTGGTGTAAATTACACAACATAATAGATTTAGAGCCAGCTGAGCATAAAATAGATTGGGATAAGAATCTATCTGATTTTGATAATCCAAATGCATCAACAATAACAAATCAAGATTATTTTAGAAAATATTTATGGAAGGAAAGAGAAGTAAGAAATTATGATTGTGTGGTTACACAAAGTTCAAATCCATCTTATGTTAATTTTCCAGAAGTTATCATCGCCAGTTATGCAAAATTTAAGGAGGGCGATAAAATATTTTTAACTGGGACAACTCTTCCTTCAGAGTTAACTGGAGTGTCATTTGAAATTTTATACGTTGATTTTAGTAATACAAATCAAACAAATATGATTATTGATTATGCTAGTTATGTAGATTCAAATGCTTATAGTGGAGTAACTTGTTATCTAGATTATCATAGATTAGTACAATACATCGGAGAGATTCAAGCTACGAGTAAAGTTCAATCTTCACAACAAACCTTTACAGAATTTACAGCCATGATTCCAGCCCATAATGGAGCATCACCTACTGTATTATTTGAAACACAAACAAATACAAATTATTATCCAGGATTACAAATTCCTATCTTAGATGATCAAATTCAAGATGAAATTATTGGAGCTGAGAATTTAAGTTCGCCAATAAGATCTAATCCGAACGATTATCCTGGATCATATTTTGGATATTTTGATACTTATGATAAAACATATCAACTTAGTACGGGAGATCCAATTCGTTATAGTGGTGAATATTTTGGAGTCTTAAAATTAAATAATGTTGGATTAGCTTCAGATGATTCGTTTGAATTTTTGACAGATTTCGACGATGCTAACATAGACGGAGTTTGTGTAGATTTTAATTTGAAACATTATTTCAAGGCTCAGACAGCATCTTCAACCATAACAAATTTTGATCAATTTGACAGTATATCAATAAACGGTAATCCACCATCTGATTTTGAATTTAACGCAATTCTTTGGTATTATCAAGTTCACGATCAATCAACAGATAAAATTTCTACAAACCTTTATGGTATAGAATTTTTAGATAATCCTGATAACGATTTTGGATCTGATGATGATAGAACTATAACAACAACCAGAAAACTTGTTACAAACGATTCACAAGATGGATATTCTTATATTTATAATTTGAATTTAGATTTTAAAGTGGATAATGATATGCTTCCACTACGTTATGATCCAACTTCCATTTATAATATATTTGGATTTGATTTATACAATAAAGTTATGAGTAATTACGTGTTACTCACAGATCAGTTCCAGATTATTATAGGTGAATTTTTGAATATAAATAACGAAATATTAAAACTAAAAAGTTTATTATATTCACAAACAGATATAAGTGATTTGAAGAATAGATTGGCTAATATGGAACTTCTATTAAAATTATATCAAACAAATCAATTTGTGGATTCTGATACGGTTAAAATCCAAATAGATTATACTAAAAATTATCCAGCTCTTAGTTTTAATGCTGTAAATATAGATTACACTGAAATATATACAATGTATTCAACTGAGATCGCTGATTATAATATAGCACACTCTGGTCAAACTGGAATAACATCCACGATATCAGAATTAATAACTGTTCCAAATACTGGAAAGTTTTTAGTTAATTTGTATAATGACATGGTTGTTGAAAACAAAAATCTTGTTTTGCAAGTCGCGTTGGATAAAGACCTAGCATTTAAACAATCTGTAGATTTCATATTGCGACCTGACATTGCCATGTATTCAAATGAATTGGATATAAATGTTATGTTTAGCGACGGTACGCCAAATGCTAGAACAGAACAAACATTAGTAAGTCTTATAGATCTTCCTGTAGATCTTGTTGAAGGTGGGTACAATCCAGCAAATCCAACAGGATCAACATTCAACAATGCTTATTATATGAAATTAAGTACATTCATAGATAGATTAACAACTGGTTCTACTTGGGGAACAGGAACTACGATAGACTTTAAAGATGATTTATTCTACGCTGGTGATTATATTTATATTGAGGATCTGTTTTTACAAAGTGGAAATACTTATATAGATTATTCGGGTTTATATAAAATTGCTCAAATAATCGGTATTCAAGCCATATTGGATTGGGATACGAGTGGATGGGCTGTAAGATTACGAGGTACTCCTAAAGCCCATTACTATAAAGGTATGAAAATAAATATATTGAGAGTCGAAGAATCTGATGATAGTGATATTTATCATAGATATTTAATTACAAAAGAATTTATTGAGGAGGAACAAATAAATAGTATTATTTATAGTCCAACGACTTACATTGCTCCTGCATAATATTCGGTGGGAAATACTATTATAAATGAGGTGTGCCACTCTTTATAATTTAACCACCTCTTGTAGATCCTCGCTTGGCGGGGATCTTTTTTTATTTATATTTTTTTATATATAGGTTCATAAAATAATAGAATAATTATGGACAATCTTCAAAATTATGATCAATTTGTCAACGAAGGTGCGTTGGGTGACTTCAAAGATAAAATTTTAAAATTCGTAAAAAGCTTTCAAAATAAAGAAACTTTTTTAAGAAAATTATACAATTTTGCTGCATATGGTACTGTACCATTAAGTATAGCTTACATATACGTTATAGGGATTCAAGTATGGCCTGAATATTTTTGCGGAGCTGATTTTAAGGAATTTTTAAAAACACACGGATTTATTCAATGGGGGTTATACACATTATGGTTTTTATCTCTACAAAGCAGTTGGTTTAAAATGAGTAGAAGAAAGGTTATTATGAATAAAATTAGAAAAGTAAGACAAGAATTAGATAATAATGAATTTAGAAGTTTTGTTTGTGCTGTTATAGGTGACAAAAGAAATATAAACGCCGCCATAAACAAATTAAAAAATGACGGTGTTATAGACGATAATCATCTCTTACAAACAGAAGACATAACAATAGTCGATTTCTCAGGAACATTTAAAGATGTGAAAAAAGAAAAAGAAGAAAGAAGAGATATAGATCCTTATGGTGAAGAAAACTGGAATGTTGAAGGTGATGATTTAGACAACAATGTAAAATTCTTCAGAATGCGTAGATTGGCTAGAAACTTGGAAGCAGAATTTAAAGTAAGATTTAGAAGTATAGAGGATGAATATGATATTGAAGACACTAACATGTTGAGTCACGATAAAAAATATAAAGATGCTCGCAGAGCAGACTATAATCGAAATCTCGAAGAATTTAGAAGAGGGGATCCTATTCAAATGCCACACATGAATCAACAAATAGATCAACCCGAAGATGATGAAGGCGGAGAAGGCGAAGAAATGCAAATAGATGATTTTGATGAAATCGTGGATTACGCTGTAAGAGATATAGATGATGAACCTCAAGAAAATTGGATACAACAAAAAAGAGAAGAAGGTGATGTTGAAGATTTGGAAGATGGAAGAGTCAATGTAAAAGTAAAAATGCCAAGAAAGAGGTTTAAAGACAAGTTTAAAGATTTTGTAGTGCCAGGATTTGATATTAAACCGCCAGAAATAGAACAAAGATGAAGAAATTAGACAGATATAATAATTTTACTAATGAAGGACTTTTCTCTAAGAAGAGAAAAGAGCCAACTTTCGATGACGCTATTAATGAAATAGATAAATCGTTCATGATTGCTATAGGATTTAAAGGTGCGGATAGAATATTAAAATTCATATCCCAATTTGCTGACATTGGAGAAAAACTAATCAAAATTCTTGAGAATTTCGGAATGAATATGACACAAGAACAAATGGATGAATTTATAAAAAGATTTAATGCTTTTGAGAAACAATGTATAGGACTTGGTTATCGATTGACTGATTATAAATCATTGATAACAATAAGAAATAATGAAAATACACTGCTTGATTTACTTGATCATATTAAAAATATTCGTGATTTGCAAGTAAATATAAAACCAGAAAAGTTTGATAATCCCTTGGTATTTTATAAACATGGAGGTTATTTTTATTTAGTTCATAAATCTTGGTTAAAGAAAAAAAGAGAAGAAGAAAAGGAAAAACATAAAGGTGTGGACCCTTACGGTGAAGAAGATTGGGGCGATGAGAAAAATGAAGGCATAAAATGGTATAAAAAAGGAGAATTTGAAGATGATCCTAATCAGTCAGAAGAAGAAACTCATTATGATGATTTTATAACAGATGATAGATTTAGACAATTTTTAATAGATGAGGAAGCTTATGAAATTTTTCTTAAATATGCTTATATCGATGTTAAGGAGAATTTTAAACGTTATTCTGGATATCCTGATATAATAGATTTATCTTTGGATTGGGTCTCAACTCCAACACCAGAAGGAGAATTTAATTCAGCTTTTTGGGGAGATTTGAATAGGAGATGGATAAAAATTTTTAAAAAAAAATGAATGGAAGATCCCATCATGATGTATGATCTTCCGACTAGAAAATTTATTTAAATAAAATATGGCAAATAAAATAGCAATAAGAGACATAGAAACAGCGATTAAAGACGCTATGCGAGGAAGTGAGATACAATTCTCCGATTCTGTATATGAAGAAAAAGGCGGGAAACTTCGTCTTATTATTTTCTTCAATAAATTATTTACAACCAATAATGTTGTATTATATACTAAACTTCTTTTTGAAGTAGATAAGCAAAAAGAATACTTGGATCCAAATTCCAGCGGACAGAACTTCTTTAAATATCTTTATGACATGAATTGTCAATATAATATGAAAATTATTGATGATATAAATGATTTTAAAACTCAATGGAGTAATATCATAAAGAATAATGATTTTGGTCCTAATTTAAAGATATTGTCAGAATTTATAAAACAACCTTCATTTATGATTAATGAGTGGTTTAGCAACAATAATGTAAAAGATATATCAGTCACAGGATTTAAATATGAGCCTAAAATGAAAATAATGCCATGTAAAAGTTTATCATTTCATTTTGTTTTGAATGTAAATAATTCAGAAGAAGTTGAGTTATTCATAAAGAAAGAAGATAAGAATGATTTTATTTACACTTTTACTATTAATGGCAAAAATGTAGATATAGAAAAGAGTGATCTAACCACCTTAGTTCAGACTATCGGCGAAACATTAAAAGATAATATTGGAAAATGATTAAGAATTTTCAAAAATATAACGAAGGATTATTTTCTTCTAAAAAGAAAAAAGAAGAAATTAAAACTACAACTGACTGGAGAGATCAGTTGAAAGAAAATTGTTACATGGACAATTTGAAAAATTTCTATCAAAGAAATTGTCAAGGAAATGAAGAATATCTTTTGAAATATTTTAATATTTTAGTGACTGATAAAGATATCACATGCGATAATGAAAAATTTAGAGGAAGAACTGCATTTTTGAAAAAATTTTGGATTGCTGAAGAAAATAGTTCGAGCCTTGAAGTTTGGGTATTAGATGACAAAGGAGTAGAACATGTCTTACCAATAGATAAGAGAATTGATTTTGCTCTTCCTACAAGAAAAATAAGTAAGGCCGATCCTTACGGAGAGGAGAATTGGGAAGAATGATTAAATTATTCGAACAATTTAATATGTTAGAAACAGATTTTGTAGGTAGAACCTTTGAGGCTTATGGTATTTCTGGATATCAAGGAAAATATGAAATAATCCACGAACCTACAGTAAGAGGATATAGATTAGACAACAGATTTTTTATAGATATTCCAATTGCTATCGCAAAAGAAAAAGAAGAAAAGGGTGAAATTGATAGATCGGACATAGATCCTTATGGCGAAGAAGAATGGAATGAGAAAAAGGCGTTGACGAGAATATCAAAGGATTATGATAGTTTAATTTTAGTTTTTTATGACAATCCTCCCTTTAAATTCAATATAGAATTTATAAAAACTGGAATAGTTAAATCTTTAGTTACAATAATTGGAAAACGTATATCCAATTCCTACAGCGATACGATCATAAAAGATATTGATTTATTAGAAGAAATTTCTGATTTTTTTAAAGTTCAAAGAGAAGCAACTCTAAAATTAATATATAAAAATAAAATCTGACTATAATGCAAATTATAAATTTCATAGAACTTCAATATACAAAGCTAAGTGAGCAAATAAAGTCTTGGTTGCAAAACACCTATTCTAAATCAGATATTGTTTTTAGTGAAGCCTCACCATATGGACAGATTCTTAAAGTAGATAAGGAATTATTCACACACAATATTTTATATAATAAAAATTCTGTTAATCAGATCGCCATAGATTACGCTACAGACGATAGAATGATAACCAATCTGGCTCGTATAAGTGGTCACAATCCAACGCGCCCTATATCAGCCACTGGAACAATAAATTTAAAATTAAAAACTGGAGTTGATATATCAAGTCAAATAGGTGGATCAAAGTTAAAAATAAATAACAGAACTCTTCTTAAAAATAAAACTAACAATTTATATTACAACATAACTCTTGGATCGGATAATGTTATTTATGATGTAACAGCAGATATGTCAATATCACTTAATATTGTTCAAGGAAGATATGAATCACAAACAGTTACCGGACAAGGTACTAATAATCAATCTTTTAGTATTAATGTTGATGGAACTCAAAATATAGAAAATTTCAATTATTCTGTTTTTTATAACGGAATTCTATTATCAAACAAAGCCCACACGATTGATATGCTTCCTTACGAATACGCTTTTTTCTCGAGAACGAACGCCAGCGGAGGTATTGATATTTATTTTGGAACAGGGGACTTTGGATTTGTTCCGGCTATTGGTTCGACGATTGATGTGAGGTATTTATTATCAGACGGCAAAAACGGAAACATATTAAATAATAAATCAAATGATTTTACTTTTATAGATTCTGTTTATGATGGAAACGGTGAAATATTATCTATGGAAACTTTATTTGATATTACTATTGAAAATGATATAAATTTTGGAGCAGATAAAGAAAATAAAGTCTTTACAAAAAATGCAATACCTTATGTTTCCAGAAATTTTGTTTTGGCGACTCCAGATCAGTTTATCTATCAGTTGAAAAAATTGAATATGTTCTCCCTAATTAACGCCTACAACACTTTAGATGTCAACAATATAAATAATGATACATATATCAATCAATTTATAACTGATGTTTTTGGAGAAAACGTGACAAACAGAGATGAAATATTGGATGAGCTTAAATTGTATTTTCCAAATATTTATGATAATGTTATTTATCTTTATTTAATTCCGGATGTAAAAAATTATTTTTTGAGTGATTATAATTATTTTAATATTCCATTTGATGCTTTTTATTTGGATGCTGATGAAAAAGCTAAAATTTTAAATTATCTAAAAATGCTCGGAACACTTTCCATAACAACAAACGTTAAAATAGTCGACCCTGTCATCTCACGATATGTTGTGAATATATATGTTAGAAGATTCAACACATCTTTTGAAGATGATATAAGAAATAAAATAATAACGATAGTTTCAAATTATTTTGTTAATAGCACTAGATTTGATAGGGTTGTTAAATCGGATTTAATAAAAACCATTAAAGAAGAAATTAGTGGGGTGGACTCAGTAAATTTGGATTTTATATCAAAGAAAAATGAAGATTATCACAGAGATCATAATCTGGCTGTTCAAAATTCAAATGTTACAAATACTAACGATACTTATTTGTTAACTCCAACTATAGTCAATCCAGATCGTTATGATCCAAACAAAACTTTGGGATTGGATGCTGTTCAAGGTGATATTATAGCAGATTTAAATGAATATGCAGTTCTTCGTGGTGGATGGTATGATAGAAATGGAATTTATTATAATGATATACCTGTTATAAATGGATTATCAACTATAAATATTATATGGACGGGAGTTAGTCAGAAGTAAATTTATATTTCAATTGTCCCGAATCGTATATTCTATAAATATTTTTTTCCAACATGATATCATGTTCACTTTTCAGCGAGTCTGAACCATTTTCAACTAGAACATCTTTTCTGAAACCAAATCTATGTTTTCTAATGCCATCAATAACATAATAATAATTTGGCTGGGTTTTATGAACTAATTTAAAACCCAATTTTTCATAAAGGTTTCCTTGACTCCAAGATCTATCAGCGTAACTAATCATTTCTAACGGGGCATATTTTTTAATAAAATATTTGAATATTTTGGATGCCCCTCCTACAACATTGGTGTTCAATTTATTACAAAATCTAAGCATTTCATATGTTCCTTCTTTTGATTTTTGGCCCAATGATTTTCTCAAAGAACCAATCGTCATTAGAGAAACTAATTCATCATTATAAAATAGTCCTATTTTTATTTTTGATCCGACGAATCCTTGTAAATGATTTTGTTCTAGAAAATTTCTAACTAGATTGTTATCATAGACTTCTTTTATTTCACAATCACGCGCATAAATTTTATTGGATTTTCCAAGTAAATTTAATATTCTAGATTTAACAATATCTTGTTTATATAACCAATCGTCCTCGTAAATATGAATCAATTTAATACCAATATTTTCAAAAAATTCAGTTTTGTCTAAATGATAATTATTATTTTTATACAGTTCGTTATGCCAATATACCCCGTTGAAATCAAATCCTAATTTCAATTCATCTAAATATAAATCTATTTCTTTGTAAGAAAATTTTTTATTATTTTCTATTTTGCCGTTGTAATTATTTTTAATAAAATCTCCAAACAAAGTTTCCAAACCACTTTTATGATAGTCTCCTATTGGATTGCATGTTGTACATAATATCGTTTTAAGTTTTATTCTATTATAAAAAATAGATTTATCTATTTCACTCACATGTCCTTTATCACATTTAACGATGTATTTTTTATTTATTATGTCCAATAGTCCATTTTTTTCATATAATTTTATAATATTATTCTTTTTTGATTCGTATGATTTTTTTGTTTGAAAAACACAGGATACTCCATATTTATTTAAATTAGTATTTTTTCTTTTATCAATATTTGTATAATTTGGATCATTATGTAATTTTATATTTGTGTTTTTAATCAATTTCTTTATAACAACACTCTTCGAAGGATGATCGACTCCCAAATTTTTTATATAAGATTCTTTTATTTTATCTTTTATCTTTTCATTCTGAAAAACATTCTTTGATCCATATTTTTCAAGATTTGTCGCGTCTCTTTTTTCTAATCCACATTTCTCACTACAAGAGTATAATGATGTTAAGTGTTTGGTGTTTCTCCAATAAGAATTATAATCCAATTTTTTTTCTTTTCCGCAGATATCACATTTAACATCTAAAATTTGATGAGATCCTTTCGTCAAATGTTCTACTGGGATCTCTATTTTAGTAAACATGGAACACTCATAACCTAGATTTTTATAATATTTCAACGTTTTAGAATTGGGCCTAACTATTACTTTTTTAGTGAGTATCATTTTCCTTATTTATATTTTTCTTTATGAGATTTGATACAAATTTTGATTTGTTCAGTCCTATTAAATCACAGTGTTTATTAAATTTATCTAAAAGTTCTTTATCTATTGATATCGTTAATTTTGTTTTCATATATGATTGATGTTTATTATTATATATAAAAAAAATTATGTAGTTTTTCCATTTTTACATAATTATACATACTTTTTTTTGAATATAAAAAGTTAATATATAAAAGAAGAAAAATTTTTTAATATATAGCTTTATGTTAATCTATCAAGAATTTTTGGCTGAAAATGAAGTAAATGAACTGGCGGCGTTTGACCCCAGTGAAAGATTGCGTTACGCCGTTCACGAGATTGTCGTTCGTTTAAAAAGTGATACCGTTCAAATGAAGTTTGAAGAGTTGAGTCAAATTCTTAAAAATGAATTTAATATCAACATTACGCCCGAACTTCTAAAAGATATATTTACTGCTTTTGATAGATATAATGATCCCGATTATTCTATTTTCAAAAAAGAAGATAAAAACTGGTTAGATGTTTGGACTTATGGTGGTTATGTTAGAAAGAAATTAAGAGATAAACAAATCTTCGGTAAACATAGAAAGAAAGATACAGCAGCCACCAATAGAAATACATATTATGCCGATGGTTATTACAACGAATATGGAGCTTGGGTTTCATATAAGAAAACTTATACTGGATGGGGCAAGAAAAACAAAGATGATGATAGAAACAACCCTCAATATCCCGAATATTATGGCGATTAAAATAATGTATTAAAATGCTAAAGAAATATAATAGTTTCATATTAGAATGGGGGACAGACGCTAATAAAGATCCTATTAAAGTTGGAGATAGAATAATGACCGAAATAGATCTTCGAGACGATCAGGAAGATCAAGACGAAAAAGGAGATATTGAAGGGCAACTGGAAATTATGTTCGGTGGAGCTGATATGAGCGAATCAGCTGATCCTAATATTGATCCATATGGTGAAGAAGATTGGGTAGAAACAACGTATAATTATATACAATGGAAAAAAGAGAAAAAAAGTTTGTACAAGTTTCTTAAACAATTTAATAATTCATTCATTGATGAATGCTTGAAATATATATGTCTAAGAAAAAAAAGAGAAATTGAAAATGTTCCAATCTTTGATGAAATCTTGTATGAACTAAATCCAGAAAATGAAGACGCATCATTAGCTCTTGATCAAGAAAACTATGACGCTGTAAAAAGAGACATGGGTGATTTATTAGAACTCTGTGAGCCAGATGAAGAAGATGAAGAAATAGGTCCTGACCCCGATGAATGGTATGAATACCAAAGAGAAAAAGAATATGAAAGAGGCGATCGTTAATTAAATATATACACGCATGATAGAAAGAGAATCACAAATAAAAGAGCTTTATGATTTAAAGCATAGAAAAGATAATGAGATTCATGTCCATTTTGATTATGAAACCGAACTTTTAAATAAAATGATGCCCGAGTACGCACGTAGAAATGACACGGTTAATGATTTTTGTCTTAGAATACAACAATTATTTGTTTGGGGAATTGAAACACAATTACCTCTCAGAAATTTTTATAATTACACAGTTTCTCGTTATTATAATAAACATCCAAATTAATTACAAAAATTACTCATTTTGACCTTATTTTATTTATTTATACGATAAAAATCGCATATATGATATTATCCGAAACAGTTCAAATAAGATTAAATTATAATAATAAAGATCATTTTAAAAATTTAGGATATGACATTAATAATTAGAACCAAATTAAAAGTATCCAAAAACAATTTTTTCCTTTTTATATATATTCTCTGTTATGAGAACTTTTGAGCAATTTAAAAATAATGAAATGGATCCTTACGGCGAAGAAGACTGGAATGATGAAGTAGTCATTGGTATAGGTGATATTGTAAAATTAATTAATAATAAATCAGCTCATTTACTTGGTGGTTTACTTAATGGCGTTTTTATTGACGCTGATGATATTGAAATAGGTGATGTTGGCATGGCGAGAATGTCTCCTGCTAGAACACTAGGAGGAGAAACCGTCATACTCGTTGATTTTGATAAAATGAGCGGGTGGTTTAATAGTTCCTGTTTAAAAAGATTGGGATGGGGCGGCGCCGGATAAAATAACTAATAGAAAACTAATAATCTTAAATGAAAACATTTGAACAATTTGCAGATTTAGATCCTTATGGTGAAGAAAATTGGAGTGATAAAGCTCCAATAAGACATATAGCGGTTTCTGTCATTGATAGAAATTCGTCAGCTATTTTTTCTGGCGATATAGTTTTTACAAACGATCCTGTTGAGATGGAAAATAGATTAAATGACATTATGGAAGAAAGTGGATTTAGTAAATATTATTTTGAATGTGAAACCAGAGATCAATTCACTATGGATGAAATAGAAATGCTCGAGGGAATAGGAATAGAGATATATTAAACTTTTAGACCTATTTTGTTCTATATATAACAAAAAATCAAAATTAGACAATGGCAGAAGAAGAAATAAAAGATGAAAATATACGTGTTTATGGTAAAGTAGCTAAAATGCCAAAGAATACTAAAGCTGCCCAGTCTTATACTTTTTTGGAGAGAATTAAAATATCCAAACAAAAATTGTGGTATATTATTGTCGAAAATCAGAACGAAAATAGTGATGAAATAAAAATGATCAAATATAACAATAAAAAGGGTGTTAATTTAAAAATATTTGTTGATAATCTTAAATCTTATTATGAAAAAAATGAAAAAATAAAGCCATATGTTGAAAAACTGGAAATTGATGGTAATGATAAATTTAGTATTATTCGTAACATAGATAATGTTGAACTGGATGGTAAAAAATTAGTATCAATTATAATGGAGGATTTAATAAAATTATTAAAATAATTGATTATCTTTTTATTACTCTGAATCCAACTCTTTTCCCATTTTTATAATTCCAATAGAAATCTGGATTTTTTTCATCATTTATTAAAGCCTTAGATCTTATTAATTTATTAAAATCGTGTGCTGAAAATGGATTGGTTGGTACTCTACTCAATAATCCTGTAGTATTGAATTCTTGTCTTGATTGCGGTTTTGAAGATTTTTTCTTGTCCCACATAAAGTCATTGAAATATCTTTTCTTTGATTCCTTTTCGCCTTCTTCCATCATTTTTCTTTGCTTTTTCTTTTCTTCAGCTTCCATTTCGGCGTATCTTTCTCGCTCTTCTTTCTCTATTTCTTTAATTTCTTTACTGGATCTGGCTGCTATTTTTTTAAATTCCGCCGCTGTATCATCTTTTGCGATTGGTTCGGAAGATGATTTTTGTTTTCTAAGATATTCTTCTCTAAATGGTCTAGACTGTTTTTCGCCTTCTTCCATCATTTTTCTTTGCTTTTTCTTTTCTTCAGCTTCCATTTCGGCGTATCTTTCTCGCTCTTCTTTCTCTATTTCTTTAATTTCTTCTTCGGGACTTTTAGCCTCGCTTATTTCTGAGAATTCTTCAAATCTTAGAATATTTTTCATATAACAGAATTTCTTTCTAGTATATATTAAAAATATTATTTATATTTTAAAGAGTAGAATCCTTCACTCATATATTTTTTATGTTCTATTTGATGACTATCTAAATCACAATGAAGAAATTTTCGATTCAGATTCTCTAATCTTTTCCAAAAAGAAGGATTGTGTTTTTGATTGCAAAATCTAGCCGTATCTATATGAGCTATTTCATGAAGAATAATTTGACGTGGATCGCCGTCGTAATTTGGATTGATATCAATTGTTTTGATGCGTTTCCAACAATAATTATCATTACAAAAATGAATCTTCCAATCTGAATAACCCAATCTGATTGTTACATTTTTGAAGAAATGATATAGTTTCTTATTCTTCGATTGTTCCATATTTTTCTTTTTGATAGTCAAGTATTTTATCCATATATTTTTGCATATGTACATATTTATTATCTTTCCTACGTATTGCTTGACCAGAATTACCAAATGGTTTATTTAGAAACTCAATCTCACCTTTTTCGAGTTCTTCTTTAAGAACCTCTTTGATTTCATCATCTGATAAATTAAGATTATCAAGGATCAAACCAGCTTCGTATTGATCTTTTGAACGATCTGGACCCGCTGCATGTCCGTGTCCAGACCATCCACTTATTCCTGAAGTGCCTTCCATTTTATTTTATTCTTTTTTAATTAATCCGCCATTTTCCATTGCTTGAATTACCATTTCTGGGGTAATAGATTTACTACATTCAAACATTCTGTCAGTTCCTTTATGAGCCGGGCACCAATCCCAATCACCTCTGTCAAATTCATATCTCTTGTCATTGAAACATCCATTACAAACATTTTCATTTATTATTCTGATGCAATTTTCTTGAAATTCACAGAATGGTTTTGAAAAGCCAGATATCATAACAACTTTCTTTCCCAATGCCCACGCTACCCAAGCCAAACCGCTTCCTATTGTTATCATAAATTCCGCGTGTCTTATTTGGTTTATTCTGCGCTCTATGGACTGCTCACCACATTCATTTTTAATATTCTTTAAAATAGTACCTTGTCTACTGATTACCATTACTTTATAACCTTTGCTATTGAGATAATCTACTATAGTCTGCCATCCATTTTTATAATGCCAATGTTTGGCATTGGCTGTTGAGAATTCAGCAATAACAACATATTTTTCTTGTATTGGACGCTCTTTATCCACAACGGCTACTTTCGGTCTAATTTCTTTATATGGAAGACCTATTATATCTGTAATTGTTTGTTGTAAAGGGATCAATCTATAATCATTTGGTTGTTGATTTCTATTTCCTCCCCAAGGCGGTGAAAACCAACCAATATTATATGTAGCATAAGTATTTTCTGGAGCGTTACCCGGTTTTATGAAAGTAATATCTTTGTACACGCTTTCAAATAGATTATTATGATGTGTCGAGCAATACATTACACAATTATGTTTTTTTCTAAATTCTTCTACATAAGGTATCCATGCTATAGAATCTCCCAATGATGCACTATGGAAGTTTATCAAAACATTCTTCCCCTCGGGTTCAAAATCAAATATTCTATTATCATCACCACTTACTTTTATTCTCCACTTTCTATAATATGTGATTGGTGGCATTGCCCAACGATTAGAAGTCATGTCTAATCGCCAAACGAGTTTATCTTCACCATCTGTTCTATCTATGAATTCAACATTTATTTTCTTTTCAGTTAAACATTTCATTTCAAAGAAACATCCCGAACTTCCATCTCTACCATTAAAATGAACATTATAATTCATTTTTGGATCTGTATGATCTTTAGCTAAAATATCTGTATTGTTATAAGCTTCTAAAACATGTTGACGCATGTCTTCGCGTGTAAAATTGTTCTTAACAGAAACTACAAAATGATAAAAGTCATTCAATTCTTTAACAACATTACTCCAATCATATTTCTTTGCTGATATACGAGTAAGCGATTTGTAATGATCATAATCTTTCATTACTAATTTTATCTTATTAGTAACATCTGCTGTGTTTCTTAAACATTTCACAAGACCATCCAAAGGCTTTTTACCATCATAAGTTCCAACGATAGGAAGACCGCAAGCCAACGCTTCAACTAATGTTAAATTAGGATGACCGGCCTCTAATTCAGAAGGATGTAAGAATATTGTATGATCATTATAAATATCAATCAATTCTGTTTCTGAAGGATCCTTTATAAAATTTAATTTTTCATATTTCAAAAGATCTTCATTTACACTAAAGAAATTTTTATTATTATCTGGACCAACTATTGTTATTGGAAGATTTAACTCTTTTGCTGCCTCTATAGCATAACGAAATCCTTTTCTGTCTGCAAATTTATCATTAGCATAACCGTTGTTAGCAACACAAAGAAGTTTGTGCTCACTGTGTTTTATTCCTTTATCGTGATATATTGAATTATCTACACCGTGAGGCAAATAAAATAATTTATCAGTTGTGTCAAAATAATCTACTAAATATTCCGCATATGTTATAGAAGCGGTGGATTTTTTAATAGCTGCTAAATTCTGATAAAATAATGAGTTTTTACCATATCTAACTACGTGATGATCGTGTATTGAAAACACATAAGGCATTTGATGATCATTCCAAGACTCTACAGCTTGATTTGCCGCGTGAAAATGAACTATATCATATTTCATAATTCCATTTTCTATAGTTTCCCAAGGAAAAACCACATCAACAGTATGACCTAATTTTTCCAATTGAAGTTTATAATTCCATATAACTTTTTCAATGGCTCCCCAAGACTTTGGTGGAATTTCAATTGCTCCAAGATTTATTTGTGCTATTCTCATTTTTAATTTATTTATTTTTAAAATTTATTCAATCCTAATATGTCATCAGCCACATCATTCATAGATAAATTGTGCCAATCTCTAGGATTTCTGTAAGAGCAGTACTCACGATTTTTAGTAAAAACTTTACTGTATAGAGTTTCTGTCAATCTTTTATTCCATTCGAACTCAGTATCATATTTTCCTATGTTGTATATTGCATAATAATTATCATTATTTACATTATCTACAAATTTTACAGATGGATCTATATCAGCGATATAATCTTTATGGTTTGTCTTGATAAATAAATTACATCCATGTTGTTTTTTATATTCTAATGCACTTTCATACCAAACGATAGCCTCATTTAAACGACCTGTATCTAAATTTATTAAAACATCCTTTCCATCATCATCATAATCACTTTCAAAAACTTTTATCATTCCATTTATTTCATCCCACTGCCATACTTCTATACAATAATCTCCATACCATTCTCTTAGACATGTAACCCAGTTGTTTGTGTTTATAGAAAGGTCTGTTATGAATTGTTTCTCACCGTTTCTATATTCATAAATTTCTATTAAATAGAACATAGCAACAGACCCTGTTATTTCTATTTTTGGTTGCGGATTAAATGTTATTTTAAAAGAATTTGTCAGCATTTTTCTTATTCTTTATTTTTATATACATAGTTTTCCATTACTAGCATATCAACAGTTCTATTTTTGAGATGTTCGAAAGCATGATCTGGTTTGTCAATAATAGGCTCACCATGACCGTTGAATGACGTATTAAGTAAAACTGGAATATGTGATAACTTGTAGTACTCATTTAAAATTTCATAAAAATGTGGGCCTCTTTCTTTAAAGACTATTTGCGGCCGTGATGAAAAATCTACGTGATGAATAACAGCGGGTATTCTATCAACCCACTCGGGGCGAGTCGTATAACATAAAGTCATAAACTCTGCTGTATATTGAGATTTATTAGCATAGAATATTTCATTTGCATGTTCACTCATTACTATTGGAGCGAAAGGCATAACCTCATCTCTTTTCAATCTGTTGTTTAACATTTCGTGTGTGCCCTTATCAGTCGGTCTAACCAAAATAGATCTAGCACCGAGAGCTCTTGGTCCGTGTTCAAATCTTCCTTTGAAGAATCCAACTATTTTACCATCGTTTAATTCTTTCGCAATTTCACTTGAAATATAACGCTCGCGAGTAAAATTATATTTTTTTGATGCTATTTCTATTTCATCGTCAGAATATTCTCTTCCAAGAAAAACATCATTAAAACGTTTTACTTCTCTTTCGCCAAGTTCAACAGCCTTCAAAAGAGCACATCCTATTGCAAGACCGTTATCACCCATAGGTGGGACTACATAAATTTCATCAACCCACGCGAGTTCGTTTATTTTCTGGTTTAATTTAACATTGGCGAATAATCCACCAGCTAAACATATTTTACGATAATCTGGATATTGAGAGTGAAGAAAATTGAAAAATTTTATCAATTCATTCTCAACTAATAATTGGACGTTATATGCAACATCGGCCATTCCTTCCTTTGTATATAATCCAGCATTTTTTAATCTTTCAGTTAAAAACTTTGTCTTACCTTCGGGATTCGGAGGAAGAAACCCATATTCTCCATCGTGATGAAATATTTTATGAAAATATTTATATAATTTTTCGTCATATTTTCCATTACCAGCTAATCCTACAGTTTTTCCTTCATCTTTATTTATTTTCCAACCCAAAGATACAGTAACATATCCATACATAGTAGCAGCTGAAGAATAAAGATATACTGGCAGATTTTTTACCAATTTCATTTTTCCATTTTCTGCTAAAAATATTTTACCGTAAGAATAATCACCTTCACCGTCAATACTTACTATTAAAACTTTATCATCTTTTTTATATGCAGATGTATAATACGCCGATGCTGCGTGAGAGTAGTGATGATCATATTTTTTAATATTCAGATCTTTTAGCGGACTAAACGTACCTATTCCTGGAGTTTCAAAGATATAATCTGGAATAGCACTTACAATATAATCAGCGCTTTTCAAATCCACTCCAGTTTTATCCAATATAACTTTGTAAGATAATTCGGGATATCCCCAGAGGCGATCATCACCCGATTTTATCCTATTCATTCTTTCTTCTTCAATGGCATATTTTATTTCACCATCTTCTACATAAGCAATAACTTTATCGTGATCTCCAGCATTAAACCCAAATATTTTACTCATTCATTTTTTCTTTTATTTTATCTGTAGAAAATTACAGTTCCCATTCCAAGACCTTCGTTTATATTTATATCTTTATTATTCAAAAATTTTGATCTCATTTTATAAACGTCGTGTTTAAATCCATTCTTCGTCATTTTATCTATAACTTTATCCAATCTATTATCAGTATTCATATGAAATTCTAATAGAATTCTATCTATTTTTGATAAAGTAAATTCACTTATCTTATCAAATAATTCGTATTCTCCGCCTTCTATATCTATTTTCATGGCGTTTATCTTACTTATATTATACATTCTGATAATATCATCAATAGTTATAGTTTTTACTTTTTTAGTAATAATATTTCCAGCATCGTGTTCATTTTTAATCCAATCTTCTATTAATGTTCCGGCGTATGTTGTATTTTCAGTAGCCCAAAAATGGAATGTCAATTCTTTGTTACTTTCAGAATAAATAGCTTTATTTATAAAAGATACATTGGTATTATTTTTAAAAGTATTTAAAGTGGATTTATAACATTTATCATCTACCTCTACTCCAATTACATTTCTACAACCTTTCTTTAATGCGTAAGCTACAAAAGTTCCAACGCCAGAACCTAAGTCGACAACACAAGTATCTTTATCATTTAGATTTAAATCTCGCCATACTTCATCATAGAAAGCTTCAAAATAATTACGAAATTCCAAACACGGAGTCTCGAATTCAAATTTGGTTGGACATATAGGCGGATTCTCTCTTAATTTTATATCTTTTTCAAACAATGTCCTTTTTGTTTCTACATCTTTAAACAATATTTTATAACCATTGAATTGATCATACATCTTATACAAAGGCTCGCCTGCAAATATCCAATAATTTCTATTATATTCGGAAAATTCTATATTAGAACTAAATATTGGAAAATAAGAATCTATATCAACTACCCAAATGTCATAAGATACAGCATCTTTTCCTTTATAAGTAAAATAAATTTTATTTTCTTCTATATTAAATGTGATATCTACACTATCATTTTGTGATGTTATTGGAAGAATTATATCGCTATCTTTTACTTTAATTTCTTCAATTTCTATTTCTTTAATTTCATTTCTTTCTGTAAACAATCCATTTTCTAAAATATCTTGATAATTACCAATATTAATATTAAATGTTTGTTTATCAACTTCTTGTTGTGAAGCGGAATCTATAAAAGATGCTGTTATATTATAATTATCACCATCTTTTAAAGATATTTTCTTTGAATAAAAAGTTCTATTTTTTATAAAATGAGTTGATTTCTCGATGTTTCCATTATTATCATATGTAAATTCTATTCTTCTATCATCTTTATTATTTGAAGAATTAAACCATACCATAAAACTAGCGGGTTGATCTTTAATTGGCAGTATCGCTAGATATTCAACTCCAGAGAAAATATTTATGTTTGGATTTTTAAATAATTTTTCTTCATCTGTATCTTCAATTATGAGATCGTTAGTATAAGGTGAAAGTTTATTATAAAAATAATTCTCCAAGAAATTATGAGCTCCAACACGTTGACATTCTGCATTATATTCCTCGGGAGTACGAGTTTTCTTATCGAAAACTTTCGTATAGAAATCAACATTAACCATAAAGAATACAGATTTATATAAAGTCATATCGCCTTCTTTATACCTCATGAAATATCCTTTTTTATTTTCTTCTTTCATCTTATTTAGGATATTGTTAATCAATTCTATATTACTATTATTTAATATAAAATCATAACTAACACTTACAATATTGTCATAACCAGCGGTTTTTGCAAACTTTATGGCATTTTCTATGTTAGTTAATACGGTTAATGATTGATTTAAATTGGATTTCTTTTGAAGTTTGTCTAGTCTTATCTCAACTTTACCGTTTTGCATCTCTGACCAATAAAAATTATATAAAGTATGAGATATCAAAGGATTATAAGAATCATATAAATAATAATCTGCTTTTTCTTGCAAATTCTTAGAGACAGGATAATGTGAAGCCAATAAAATTCTTAAATTTGATTCTCTTAAATTATTTAAACATTTATCAGTTGTAAATTCTTTTATTTTTGTATCTGGATATGTAAGAACAACAAATAAGTTTTTGGTATCCTTAGTAGAATCAATTTTTTTGAATTCTAAAGGTTTTGGTTCCTCTATTTTTTCATTTTTATTTCTTAATCTAAGTTGATGTGTAAATAAAATTTTATCATCTCTTAAATAATCCACTTCAAATCCACAGAAAGTAGGATCGCTCAAATAAAGATTTTGTCCGGGTTGTATCCAATTGATGTATTCATTATTGTTAAAACGCAAACCATCAACTGTAAAAACATTGTCTTTTGTTTCAATATTTTTAACTCTTATGTCTAAGAAAACATCTTTAAGATTTCCTTTATATGGAAGATATAGTTTATTTTCTCCAATCTTAAAATCTAATTCAAAATCATCTTTCGATGGAATTTCATCAACTTTAATATTTTTCATTCTATCTGTTTCTTTTTCCACTATTTCATGTAGTTCTTTTCTAACATTTTCAGAATCAGGAGTCAAATTTATAGTTAATTTCTTGTTGAATAAATATTCTTGATTATGATAGAAATCAAAAGAAAATTCGTTGTATTTTTGATGTCCATATATTTGAATCCATGTAGGACTCATCGGAGAAAGTTTGGTTTTGACTGTATATATGTTTTTATTATTATCAGCATTTACGACTATAGATATATCATCAATATCATTTTGATAAAAATCACTCAAACAAAAATGAAATTTCTGATCTTCTTTATTAAATTCTACAATAATATCGTTTGGATTTTTATCTTTTAATAGATTAGATAAATTTTTCAATAAAAAATGTTCTATACTTTCACCTTGAATAGCGGAATATCCTTCTTTTTGTGTAGTTAAACGCGGGGCGATTCCTTTTGCTTTATATCTGAATATATTATTGAAATATAGATCTCCAACGTCCCACAATTCTGTTTCAAAAGATCTTAACATAAAATCTCTACCGAATTTTGGAAACATAACACATTGAGTAGCAATGATCTTATTTGTAATATACATCCATTCGTTTATTTGTCCGTGATTATCTGATACCATTTCACCAGTTCTTAGATTTCTATTATCTCCAAAAGAAAAATAATAAATTCTACGAGCATTCATTTCATCACAAACTTGCATTATTTTATCAACAAACTCATCCATAGGTATAGTGAGTTTGCAATCAGCTTCCATCACCATAAGAAAATCTACATCGTCTGTAAATTCATTAAAAATAGCTTTTCTGAAAGATGTATAGTGACCGTAATGTGGGCCGCGTAAAGCGTATGCTCCAATTCTTCCAACATCTTGTGGTCTAGAACACATCTCACGTGGCGGAGTTCCAGTGAATCTTTTATTGATATGTTGAACATAATCAATTCCATATTCTTTGAGTTTCTCCATTCCTTTTATCGGATCGGCTTTTCTATCGTCTTCTTCCAATAAAAGATGAACAATTCTTATCTTATATTTTTTATCAGTTTTTATATCACTTGGAAATAAGAAATTTCTAACTAATCCAGCATCTATTTCAACATCACCGTGTAAATAATGAACAGTATCTTCTGTATCATATTTTCTATTGTAAACGTCTAATGGAAAAATAAACTGTGGAAGTTGATGCTCGAGAGCTTCTTTTATAACCAATGGATTCAATTCTTTATTCCAACGAAATCCTCTTGATGTAAATAAAAATAGATCGCACGCATCTAGAAAATCATCAACATCGTCTCTTTCATTCCATAATATACAATTCTTTGGTTTTATCTTTAAAAGTGGACGCCAATAATCTTGAAAATTATCAGCCTGATTTCCAATAAAATGAAATTTAACAGGACAATCTTTTAAAAGTCTAGCTATCTCAAAAGCGTGAGCCTGATTTTTTCTTGGAGTAAATAAGCCAACATTAACAACGTGTTTGAAGTTAGGATCAAGACCTATTTTCTTCATAGCTTCTTCTTTTCTTTTGGGGTCTCTTTTCTTTTTCTCGACAGGATATTCTATAACTTCAGTTGGTATTCCAAACTTATTAAATTTAAAGCAATTGTATTGTGATACAAACAAGAATTTATCTGGAAAGAAAATTTTATCATCCACATTATAATCAGAAGAATGTGTGGTTTCAAATATTTTATATTTTCTATCTTTCTTATAGATCTGTTTGGCTAGATTGAAATCTATATTAAAAAGTTCTGGAATTTCTTCAAAATGAACAAAATCTGGTTGTACTTTATTTATAATGTCAAGTATTTCGCTTTTGTTATCACCCAATGTAAAAAAATGATCTGGTTTTAAAAGTTTTTTTAATCTATTTTTCTGGATAACAAAATCATTTGAATAATTGTTAAATTCTACAACATAAATATCTAGGTCGTCTTTAACTAATTCCACTCTTTTTACAAGTACTTGGGGTTGTCCTCCCGTGCTGAGATGTGGCGTAATAGACAGAAGTTTTTTCATATAATGATGGCTTAATTTTTAAATATATAGTAATTGTTGTGAATTATGTTTAATTTTTTCCATATCAATTTTTAATATATAGGTTTATAAAATAAAACACACGATGAGTTTTAGAAAATTTCAAACAATCGATCCATATACAATAAGTAGTCCAGAACCAGGATATGTTTATTTTGGTTTTGACACATCCGGTTTGATGTGGCAAAAAGATGATCAAGGTCAGGTGGGGCATATTGTAAGTGGTTCTACTTTAAGTGGCACTGCTGGAACTAGTGGATCTTCTGGTAAAGATGGATTGGATGGTTCGTTCTTTGGATCTTCGGGAACAGCTGGAACTAGCGGAAGTGGAAGTAGTGGTATTAGTGGAAGTTCTGGTGTAGATGGAACTAGTGGCACATCAGGAATAAATGGTAGTAGTGGTACGAGCGGATCGAGTGGCACAAGTGGTAGAAGTGGCACTAGTGGCACTAGTGGTATCACTGGCACTTCGGGTAGTAGCGGTTTAACTGGCACGAGTGGTTCGTCTGGAGTAGACGGCACTTTTTACGGTACTTCTGGTAGCAGTGGATTTAGTGGCGGATATGGTGGATCAACAAGAAGATGGTTGGCTTCAACATCAGCGACACCCGGCACATCAGGATTTTATGCAACTGGATCTGGTGGTTATGAATTTAGTTTATTAAATAAGGTTACTATAAATAAAAAAGACGCTGATGGTGGAATATTAGGATCTACAAGTCCTCCTGGTTGGCTAGATAGTTGGCAACAAGGACTTTTAAAAATTGAAAATAGATATGATGCTTCTTTATTTGGAATATATTCTGTATTATCTGGAGCTACTGTTTCAGTAAATTTATATACTTTCAGTGGAATAACTTGTTTAGCAGCTAGTACTGGAAGTATTTCCAATAATGAAGAATATTTAATATCTTTTATACCTAACGGAGTTGGAGGATTGGTCGTCATCGAACCCAGTGGGTTTTATGACTTATCTGGAATAACAATATCATCGTCTGGTTATACAACTACATCGGGAGATACGTATGTCAGGGTTATATATAGTGGAACAACAATCACGTTACACGAGGCTGTTGGTGATTTTAGAGAAATGAAAATTAAAAACGCATCTGATGGAGATATTTCAGTTCAAAGATTATCAACTAGTACAATAGATGGAGTAACAGGCACAACACTATCCACGATGAAATGTTTAACCGTCAAAGATGCTTCCACGAATATATGGGATGCTATATCTTTATTTGACGGCGTGTTGTAATTTTAATCCATTAGATTATTATTTCCAGCCGAATTTGCCTGTGTGTTAATATTAGATATAATATTAGATTTTATTACAGTTCCAAATTGATCGAAATTGATGTTATTGTTTGTTTTGGTCCAACCAAAGTCTAATCCAAGCGCTTTTACATTAACAACATTTGTCACCGCTTGAACCTTAACGATTTTTTCTATTCCCAATCTTTCTAAGATGATAACTGTATTGCCTATACTCTGCGGTGTTTGATAGGCGTAGAATATATTAACACCAATATTATTTAAATTAGACACGACTTCATCTATTTGAGCGTTTGTAATCCCAGCTTTAACCCACACTATTACATTTTTATATTGATCGAGTGTTCCGCGGGAGTCGGAATCAAGAAGAGGTAATCCGTCAGCGTCAAATTGTGGGGGTATAATATCGTTTACACCAGCGCTCGTCGATGAAGCTACTTGAGCTGATGCTTTGGCGTCAGATGTTGTAACTCCTCCTGTTGCATTTGGAATATCCTTCAAAGCTAGATCCACTGTTGTCAAACCGGTTGCGGATGAAGTTGTGGATGTTTTAACATCCAAGAATTTTAGATTCTCAAATATTTTAAATTTGCCAGAATATAATAGAGTTTTTGTTTTATTAGAATTTAGAATTATGTAGAAATTATCAGATTTTTCTTTATTCATTTGCTTTAGAACAGGTATATCTTCCTGATTAACTTTAAAAACTACTACACCAACATCAAATCTATTTTCATCTGTTTGATAATAAATGTCTTTTTCAACTGTTTTTGAGTCTGATTTAAAAACTAAATTCAATTTAGAATTGAGCATAAGTTCGCTCAAATTATATGGTGTTATCGGACCATCTGGAGTTTTTTGTATAGCTATTTGAAATTTCATAATATTATCAAAAGGAGTTAGAATTATATTCAACAATCCCATCCCTTTGTATTCATTATCTGTTCCTGGATTGTAGTTATTAGCCAATATTTTATAATTGTTTATTAATATAGGAAAAGGAACTTTAACAATATTGACATCAACAACATTAGATGTAGTTTTAAATTCATATACTTTATCATATTTATAATTATAAATTTTAGGTTTAGATAGATTAGAAACTTCCAATTTTGATAAAGTCTTTCCATATTTTAAAAGATTACTAGTCAAACCTATTGATGCAAATTTACTAAACGAACTATTATCAACCAAGTCTATTATTTTCATTTCAACATCAATTGCTGCTGTAGTATTTGAATATTTTATAATTGGGCGATATTCTATTTTCTGAGCAAAATTTTCTGTTACTAAGAAAGTGATAGGAAAACCACTTATTAGATTTTCTTCATATAAAGTTACAACATATTCTATATTTATACTTCTTCCTTGAGATTCCAACTTATCAACAAAATCATCCATATTCTCATTAGAATTGTCATACACTCCATATATTTCAAAAAAGTCTCCTTGAGTTGATTCTTCTATAACAACTCCAAGAGTTTGATATTCGGGTTGTAATGTTATAGTAGTTTTATATGTATCACCAAGATAATAATAAGGAATTGTAAAAACGGTTTGTTTTGATGATATAAAAGAAAATTCCATATAAATAGGACTATTCAAATTTAAACCAGTTCCGTTTGTTAAATGATCATTAACACTATCTGGAGTAACAACATTGGTGGAAGGATTTACCAATCTTTGATTTGATGTGTCGTAGGCACTAGGAACGTAATAAGTTAAATATTTGCTCCATTCTTTACCGTTATAAATGAAGGGGGTTGAAAGATCCATCAATGCGTCGGCAAACACCCCGTCTTGAACTTCTGATTTATCAAAATAGAAATTTGAAAGAGGATATTGGTTCTTACCAATATAATCGTAAGCTTGAATTTTTAAATAGAAACCGTAATAGACACCAAAATTATAATTACTCGGAAAATATAAAGTGATTTTATCATAAACCATTGGGGCAGTATTGTACTGCTGGACTTTTAAAAAATTAAATTTTGTTGGATCTATTTTTGAATATTTTTTAGATACTGTATCTATAACAAATAAGTTGTGATCTATATCATTTAAATTTGTTGTAGATAGAAAATTTCTAGTGTTTTTTGATAAATCAGACCAAATAGTATAATCTTCTGTAATGTTTGTGCTATTATATTCATATTCTAATAATACATTTGTATCTAGATTCAAATATTTTTTTGATGCCGTCATTTTATGATGTGATTCTTTTTCTCATATATATAAAAAACGACAACACACAAAATAAAAAACCCCTCATTTTTTATGAGGGGTTAAAATCAATGGTTTTTATTTTCTACCACCACTTGAACGACCTCCGCCGCCACCAGATCTGCTTGGAGAACTTGGTGAGCTGCTTCTAGATGGGCTTGAATAACTGCTTCTAGATGGGCTTGAGCTTCTCTGCGGAGTAGAGTAACTTTTTTGCGGAGTAGAACTTCTCTGGTAACTATTGTTAGTTCTCTGCGGAGTAGAGTAGCTTTTCTGCGGAGTAGAGTAGTTTTTCTGTTGAGTAGGTTGAGTTCTCTGTGGTGTAGAGTAGTTTTTCTGGGGAGTAGAACTTCTCTGATAACCATTGTTAGGTTGAGTTCTCTGTGGTGTAGAGTAGTTTTTCTGGGGAGTAGAACTTCTCTGATAACTATTATTAGAAGTACTTCTAGGAGAAGGACTTCTAGGAATTAAATATTCTCTACTGCTTTTTGCTTGACGATACATAGGCGAAGAATAACTGGAAGTACCACCTCTTGAATATTTTGGAGGAGGAGTGGATTTGTTATATTCTGTTTTGTATGCACCAGTGTGTCTTGTGCTTTTATATTGATACCTTTGTTGAGAAACATCAGATCTAGATTTACTATAAGTAGAAACCCTATTGTTGTAATAACTCCCACCAGCACTAAAAGTTCTGTGTCCGTAATATCCATTATTGTAAGGTCTTACACCGTGATGATGACTGTCATACCAATGATGATCCCAGTGAGGATATCCTCCCCAATGAGGATATGGATGATATGGATACCATTCGTGATATGGGTAATATGGTCCATACCCACAATAATAAGGATAATAATAAGAATAATAATATGGATAATATGGATAACACCATCCATAAGAAACTCCCCAATTAAAATACAAATAAGGGCTATAAGGAGGCGTGTAGAAAGGATCTGGATCTACTATATTAATATAAATATTAGTATATGGTTCTGACTCATCAGATAAATAGTTGCTATAATTGTCATAATAAGATTGACTTCTTATAGTAGTGTCTGGTATTACATTATCTGGAACAGTTATACTATAATCATAATCCTTGCTACTTTGTGCTGTAGTTTGTTTTGTAGAAGAACATCCAAACAAAAAAACTACCACTAATGGAATTAAAAAAATGAGTTTTTTCATGATTTATATTTTTATTTTAGTAATATGACAACAAATTCTATGCCAAACTAAAAAAATTGAGATTTATTTTAAAGGTTTTAATTCGTTTGGAACTATTTTTTGAAATATCCAATGATCATCCGTAGCAAATCATCGACGTGATTAATAATCTCAATTTTCATTGAACACTTTTCCTATTTATCTATTCTAAAAAGATTTATTTTTCAAACATGAAAACAAATGTGATATATAACGTAAGAACTTGCCAGTTCTTCAATTAAAAATTTAATATAAAACAATGACGAATCAACCAAGAAAATGTTCAATATGTGGAGAATTAACTAAAATGACAAAAGAACATTGGCCTCCAAGATCTTGTTACAACAACACTCCCATATTTAAAATAGATTTATATAAAAAAGTAAAATTAGTTGACGGTTTTTATGAATACACATTATGTAGAAAATGCAATAATGATACTGGAAATTATTATATTAATAATGGTTTTAAAGATTTCATTCATCAGGCAATGGACTTTATGAATAAAGAAAAAATGACAGGGAATGAAATTTATAGTAATTCTTATACATTTAAACCTCTTAATACTTTAAAAGAAATTATTGTGGGATTTTTTTCTTCTGAAAAAACAGATTTATTGAAAAATGATAGAGAATTGGTCGATTTCATTAAAAATAAAGAAAATCAATTTTTACCTGAAAAATATAGAATTTTTATTTATTATACAAATAAAAAAGGCAGGCAAAACGGGTACTCCACGATATTTGATATGAAATCTTCAAATCATACTACTATATTAGAAAGAGTTTTTCTACCATTTGGATACGTGATGATTATAGAGGATGATGAATTGAATATGAATATAAATTATTTTGAAATATCAAATTTCAAAAATTATAAATACGATTATGAAACAACAATAAATTTAGATATACCATTTTTAATACCATCTGGTGTTCTTTCCGGTAGATATGAAAATCTTTCTTTTTAAATTTTAATTCTAATATTATTATTTCAATTTAGATTTTAATTCTTCAGATTATAATAAAATAATAGTTATATAATTTATCATTTCATCATCATTCAAATCCTTTATGTCAGATTCCCAAATACAGACGACTTTATAACCATAAGATTCTGCTAATTCTCTTTTGGATTTATCTTTTTCCCATATATTTTTGGCTTTAACTTTTTTAAATGGAAATTTAAGTTTATCATTTTCTTTATATATTTTTGGATTGGCGTGCCACAAATCGCCATTAACATCTATCAATATGTTATTAATCTTTATATCAAAATATTTTCTTCCTATCATAAATCTTCTCGTATAAGTCATGTTCAATTTATCCAAACAATTTGTTACTTTGGATTCAACGGAAGAGTATATTTTGTCCATTAAGAAATCTTTTTGTTCGTCCGATAGATTCAACCAATAGTCATAACATATCTTATAAAGATATTGAATATCCTTTTTTATATTTTCATCTATGCTATTATTGTCTTTTATATTTATCGAGCTAGATAGAATAACATCACGAAGACTTATGAAATTCTCTACATTCTTTTCCAAGTCTAATTTTCTATGTCTTTTCTTATCTTTTACAAATTGAAGTTTTGATACATTATCCACGCCGTATTTTGTCAAACATGTCCTCTTATATTTTTTTGAAGATATTTGTTTGGAACTTACTTTCATCGATCTTCTCTTTATTCCATGATAATCCAATAAAAAAACTATATTGTTGTAACTTATGTTGTAATCGCGTTTTATCTCGGGGAGACTTTTTAATTTCACGACGTATTCATCGAAGAGAGTATTTTTCGAACTTATCAATGGAAAATTATAAGATAGAAATTCGAACTTTATACCTTCCTTAGTCCATATCTTCATGTTCTTTTTACATCTATAGATATGGCGTCCGTCATAGCGGTTTATCCTATTTTTACAAAAAGGGCAATGCATGTTCTTAACACTATATATAATTAGTAAGAAGTTGGATCATTCCATATTTTTGAGTTATATTTTTATCAAAAAATGAGAAATTTTATACAATATATAGTATAAAAAGAATTAAATAATATGTGTTTAACATATTAAAAAATAATTTAAAAACATGCCAATAGATAATAAAGATTTAGGAAAGTACAAACGCCCAGGTATATTTATTGAAGAAAAAGATTTATCAATGATAGAACGTCCAGTTCAAGAGGTTTTGATCAATCTTGTACCTGGCTTCTCGAAAAAAGGTCCTTTTAACAAACCAGTCAGAGTAGATGACCCTGGTGTATTTGAGGATATATTCGGACCGATCGACAAGAATCTAGAAAACAAAGGCTCATATTTCCACAGAACAGTCGAAGATATGTTAAACGCCGGTCCAATTTGGGCTCTCAACTTATTAAAGACAGATCCAGTGAGAGATACTCTCGAGTGGGAAGCTATTTCTGTGTCTGCTCAATATGACAACAGCGATAAAGAAACAGCTCCATATGAAAGATTTTTCAATCGTCAAGATTTCTGGGAAAGAGATGTAGAATCTTTTAGTGATGTTGTTTACGAACAATTCTCATCAACTGGTTCACCAAATCCAGCTCAAAATTTGTTTAGTATAACAAATATGGGAGACAAAAAAGTTACTGTTTGGATGTTCAAATCATCTATAACAGGTTTTGATGTTTCTGCTGAGCAATGGTACGGTGGAGTTGATAAAGTTCCCCTATTCATAAATCCGAAAGATTATATTTCTGATTATATGGTCAGTTTACTATCAGTTGTAGGTGATTATACGGATTACTCTACATTGAGCGCCGATTCATATTGGGGATCTTATTTTAACACAAACGGTCTTATTAAAACGAAAGTTCAAGATTTCGTTAATGATAGTCTCACAACAGTAAACGCTTACTACGATGTTTCTTTAATTCCAAATTTCAGAGACGTATCTGGTTTGGATATGTATATAAAGAACGTTGTTAACGTAAACACGGACACAACTGGATTATTCTGTTACTACAACGAAGATGTTCTTTTAAATGCTGATTTTTATAAAGGAAACATCGATACAATCGGTCAAACTTTAGTTGTTACAGAAGACGTTATAAATAACGTTATTCCGAAGACTTCTATAGATTTTATGTCTTACAAAGCTAATATCAGTGAGAGTATAAGTTATACAGAAAAAATTTTGGATACAATCAGTAGTCCTTCAAACGCTTTTGGTAACTTTGGATCAGATATGAGTATTTCTTTTGTAAGTGGTAGTGGTAGAACAGCTCAATATACAAACTGGTACACCAATATCTCTCCAACTGGTTCAACAGCACTTTATACTAAGCTTATTGCGTCTGGATCTACAATATATATCACAATAACAGATACAACTGGAGTAGATGTTGATGACGTCGTTTATTTTAGTAAATCCTTTGGTCCGGTTGATAGCTCAACTCCATATTATGTAAAAAGCGTTATATCTTCAAATATTATTACAGTCTCTTTAACAAAGGGAGGAGTTGAAGTTGCTGGATTTACAAATCCAACAAACACTTTCATTTATAGTTTAAAACAAGAATTTCATGATAGCGTAGGAGCTTTCAAATATATTCTCAACGAAGAATTAACATTAACAGATCCTACATTATTCTTCGAACCTTTTATTATACAGAATAGTGCATCCACTTATAGTAGATATGATATAGTTTATTTGAGTGCTGATTATTCTACCATTCATACTATAAAAGGTAATCAAATCTTAGGGACATCCCCAAGTAAACCTAATTTCTTATTGACAAATAACAACGCGATAGTTCTTGGATACATGTACATAAAATATGATGGTAGTTCATCTCCAACTTTTACAAAGACATGGTATTCTGTGACTGTTGATGAGAATAACAGTTATGTTCCATTAGCGGACGGTGTTGATGTCTATGGATTAAGTGGTCTTACATCAGGAGGTGTCAAATATCTTGAAATTGGTTTCTTAGGAACTTCTGGAGCTACAAACTATACAGATTATAATAAACTAAGAAAAACCAAAATTTTCACAGAAATTTATACCAATATAATAACAAGTAAATCAGTTATTATAAATTATAAAGATGGTAGTAAATATCCTATCACATCTCCATTTATTTCCACACCTAGCACAACAACCAACGGATTCTTTAGAATTTATTTTGATTCAACTCACGAACCAATGGATTATTACAACGGTGGTAATTTCTTAATTTATTACATCGATAATGAATTAAGCTTCAACTCACTAGATTTTACTCCTGTTGGATCGGATACTTTGCTTGGATTAATCACAACCAATTACACTTTGGGTGATTCACGCATTCCAACAGACTATGGTATCGTGGCTAAATGGTCAACATTATATCAAGACTATTATAATGGTATAATAAACAACGGTGACTATATCTATAGAAACAACGATTCTGGCGGGACAACAGAAAGAATCTATCTAAGAATGTTCTTAGATGGTGACAAGAATTTAACCGTTAGATTCTCTAGCACTCCCGAGGGTGATGATTGGGTTTATCTCGAATATGTAAGTATCAATTATTTAGATAGTGATGGTAATGTATCGCTTAGAGTTTATTCGGAAAGAGGTAACTACAAACAAACTCTCGAGATTGAAAATACTAGTTATATTACAGACTTCAATAATGTAAATTACATCTATGTAGATAAAACTAGATACTCCGAAGTAACTAAGGGTTGGTATTTAGAAGCATATTATGATAAATCATATTATGATGCGCCTGGTGAAGGTTATATTTTAGGAGCAGTTCCAAGAAAACTCGTTCGTATTATAAATACAGCCACAGATACCGTAGATACAACACTTAAGATCCTTTACACAGATGGACCAATTAGAATATTGAATAATCCAACTGGATCTACTTACGATTATTATACGACAGCTTATATGTCAATAGATAATTGGGTAACTGAATATAATGGTATAACACTTAAACCATTCACAGTTCATTCAGATTCTATGCCAAATGGAACAGACGCAAGACTCACTTCTATTCTTTCTGTAATAGGTAAGACTACAAATCTTGCTAAGGGTTTGGCAAACAAAAATAGAATAACTTGGAGATATTTAATCGATTCCTTCGGACTTGGTTTAACACACGCATCAAAGCAAGAATATGTTGATCTTTGTGGTATGAAACTCAATTGTTTAGGTTTCATAAACATGCCAAGTGCAAGACAATTCAAAACATCTGTTAATCCAAGCTTTATCAATGATGATAGAACTTTGAATACAGAATACGTCAAAGAAGGTGGTAATCCAGATCTTAATCCAAGCTTCCTTTACACTTTTGGCGAGGGTGTTGGTAGAAGTTGCGTAGGTTATTTCTTCCCATATATTAAGGATACGAATGATTCTTCGAAATATATACCACCAGCAGCAAAAATAGCCAAAGCCTATATGGCTAAATTTGACGGCGGATTAGGAAACGCTTATCCATGGCAGATCATCGCAGGTCCTCAATTCTCAGTCATGAGTGACATTGCTGCAGTAGAAATGAGATTTACAGACGAAGATCTCGAAAACTTCTACTCGATGGGAGCCAATCCAATTGTTTACTCTCTAAACAGAGGATACAATATCAACTCAGAAAATTCGGCTCAAGTTTATCCACTTTCGTCACTTAGCTATATCCATTCGAGAGAAGTTCTCATCGAACTTGAAAATCGTCTATATGATATGTTACTTAACTATCATTGGAGATTCAATACAGCGGAAATCAGAGCTGAAATCAAATTCAGAGCCGATCAAATCTGTAAAGAAATGTTGGATACAAATGCAATTTATGACTTCAAGAACATTTGTGACAAAACAAATAACACTGATTACATCATAGACTTACAAATGGGTGTTCTCGATACATACATCGAAATCATCAAGGGTATGGGTATCATTGTAAACAACATCACAATTTTGAAGAAAGGAACAATTGCATCTGGCGGTTTCTTACAAACAACTTAATATTTAACTCGAAGGAGAGTTCCCAACGGGAACTCTCCTTTATTAAAAAAAATGAAAAACATGAAAAACTTAAAAACCTTTGAAGAATTTGACCCCTTTGGAATAAAAAAGAGAAAAGACAGAAAAGCTGAAGAAAAAAGAAGAGAGGAAGAGAAGGAAGCCGAGAGGGAAAGAAAAAGAGAAAAAATGATAGAAGACATGGAAGAACGTCTCGATAGAGGTGAAATAACAAAAGATGAATGGACTACTTTTATGAGTCATATGCATTAAAAAAAAATTAAAAACATGAAAAATCTAAAGACGTTTGAGAAATATTCAGAAGAATTAAAGAATCCGATAGAGATGAAAGTTGAAACTGAAATAGTGAATAATAATGAAGATTTGATTTTTGGTTATCTAAATGGTAAGATTTCTAAAGGAACTTTTGAAAAGAAGTTAAAAGCAATCTTAAATAAAGAATATGGAAATGTTCTTTTAGATTTAGACATAGATAAATTAATAGCGAAAATAGAAAGACACTACTCACCAGCATGGACGAGTAGAGAAGAAGAAGAAATTGACGATGTTGAGTGGATTTTATAGATTTTCCTTTACTAAATTTTGACAATAAAATAAAAAAAATGAAAAATATATACCTAGGAACAATAGCAAAATAAATATATACTAGTAAATATATAAAAAATAATATAAAAAAAACATGGGTTTAGCACATTTTACCAACGTAGCAACAGCCACTAATATGTGGGAGCCACTATTCAAAAGTTTATTTGAAATACAAATTGATTTACCACCGTTAGTAGCAGCAAATTTAGGACCTGATATAAAGGCGCTTTTATTGGAAAACGCAACAAGCGTCCCACTACCAGCTTATCCAAAAATTGAAGTAAAACCTCAAAGATTTAAATATTCTACCCGTATTTATCCAACAATGCCAGCTCAAACACACTTAACAGAGCAGACTATTAAGTTTAACTTAAACGAATCTGTTGGTGTAAGACAAAACGTGAGTGGTGTTGTGAACGGTAGAGTTCCAATCTTTAGAGCCATTAAAGACTGGTACGATCTTATCTGGAATAATGAAACTGGTCAGTTAAACTACAAAGGAAACCTAGTCGCGACGGTAACAATTGACCAACACGATAAGGAAGGACTTGTAGTGAGACGTGTTATTTGGCATAACGCCTTTATAACTGGTTTCTCCGGGTGGGATGAAGGTCTAAACTGGGAATCAGTAACAGAAATCCACGATCTAACTGCTTCATTTGCATTAGATTATTATGAGGATTTTTATTACTGAAAATCAAGTAGTTACAAAAAATATAGAACAATAGTTCTATATTTTTTGCTCAAAAATGGCTCAGATTACTGAGAAGAAAAAAAAGAATACATCTATGGAACAAAAATTGTGTAGAATATGTGGCAAATTAAAATATATCGATAATTTCGATAAAAATGATAAAATGAAGGACGGACATAGAAATGAATGTAAGGATTGTAAAAATAAATTGTATAATGATAAAGATAAAATAAGAAATCGTAATTTAAAAAAAGAGATTAAAACTGAAGGCAATAAGGTTTGTTGTGTTTGTGGAAAATTTAAGCCCTTATTAGAATATCACATAAAAAGAGGCACTTCAGACGGGCGTCGACGTGAATGTAAAGAATGTGTCAAAGAAATTCAAAAGAAATATAAAGAGACTCCTGGATTTAAAGATAGAGAAAAAGAATACGATAAACAAAGATACGAAGAAAAGAAAGATAAAATATTAGAAAGAAAAAGGGAATATCATGTAGAAAATAGAGAAGAAATATTAAAAAAGAAAAAAGAATATAGAAAAACTGAAGAATATAAAAATTTAAATAAAATATGGAGAGAAAATAATAGAGATAGAATAAATAAATTGATGATGGATTATAAGGAAAGAAATCCTCATAGTGTTATGTGGAGACACATTCTCATTTCGACTTTAAAAAGATTAGGCACACCTAGACAAGATCATACCATAAGTATGCTTGGATATTCAGCCATAGATTTAAAAAAACATTTAGAAAAATTATTTACTCCGGGTATGTCTTGGGATAATTACGGCGAATGGCATGTGGATCATATTATTCAAGTAATAAAATTTGATGAAGATTCAGACATATCAGAAGTATGTTCTTTAGAAAATTTGAGACCTTTATGGAAAACAACAAGAGAAATAGATGGTGTTATCTATGAAGGTAATCTAAACAGATCCAAATATTAATTTCTCTTTTTAATATATAGTTTTATGATAAAAACTTTTGAAAATTTCGATCAACTCCAATCATTTGTCACTAGAAAAGGATATGTTGACACGCAGGCGTTGTATGATATGTCAGCAAAACAATATCATTTAGCAAATAGATTAAGTATCGAAAGAATGACTACATTTGAAAATTATCTTAAAGAACTTTTAATTGGAAAAGATGTTGTTTTTGATGGATGGAATGTTCAGGGAGTAGATACGCCAAATATCGGAGAAGAAAAAACTTTTTTCATAAAAGTTAAAAACGTTCACATTACAAAAACTGGAAATAATATAAGTGCTATATATTTTATAGATGATGAAGATAATGTTTATCGTTCGCGTTGTTCGGGCACAAGAATAATTGATAAAGAAAAAGAAGAAGAAATTAGAAGAAAAAAAGAAGAAATAAGATTAAAAAATTTAGAATTCGATCCTTATGGTGAGGAAAATTGGGGAGAAGAGTATGAAAGTAAAAATTATATACAAAGGCAGTAACGTGCAAGTTGATGATGGAGAATGTTATATAGATAGGGAAGATGAGTAGACGAATAAAGATAAAATATTAATATATAGTCTTATGATTAAAACTTTTGAACAATATCGAGATGATCCTTATAGTGAGGAGATATGGGACAATGATTTCATCATTGTAATATATTTATCTAGGAACATATCCATATTTGGTTTTTCTGTACGCAAAGCTAGAATGGAAAATCAAGGAAGAGCTACTTGGTTCTACGATAAGAATGGTAAATTGTTGTTAGAATCTTGGCGTGTAATAAGAATAAATAATGTAGATGAAGAAATAGAATTATCTGATCAAATGAAGAATAGTACTGATGCTATAGTTCTTCCAATAGGAACAAATAAAGAAGATATAGATAAAATTATCTCTAGGGTTTATGAAAGAATATATCCTCAATATAAAAAAGATTATGAAGATACAATAAAAAGCAGAGAAAGATATCTAAAGAAAATATCTAATGTGGAAAATTTAACTATATGGGATGAAGACTTTTGAAAAATTTATGGAACAAGATCTATGATAATAAAGAATTTTAAAATATTTGAAAAAACTTACGTTACTCACGGAAATGGAGGTAAGCCATATGCTATTGAATTCGATGATAAACATAATTATGTTGATATTTTAAAGAATAAATATAATAGATATTCTAATGTTAAGAAAGTGTGGACAGGAGATAAAGAAGATGATAATAGTAGTGTTTTAATTGAATTTCCACATAAAAAATATATCTTTGTTGGAACTGAAGTTTATGAATTTGAAACAGATGAATTTATAACAGATTATTATTCAAAAATAGGAAATAATGATGTTCCATATCCAGTAGCTCTTAGTGATAACTATGTCTATTTAATGTTAGAAAAAGTTTATATAGATAAAAAAGTCTTTCCATATAAAACTGACTGGAAAGTTTGTTATGATTTTTATTACGAACACGAAAGCTCACTTCCAATTAAGAAATTCAAAAATCTTCAAATTATAGAAGAAGTCAATGAAAAATTAAATGAAGGATTCTCTGATGAAGTTTTGAAAAATGAAAAATCTTTTATAGTTAAAGATGTGTTAGATTATTGTAGAAAAAATGGAATTGATGATGTAAATGGATTAGAAGATTTAATTCTCGATAAAAGAATAAGAATAGAAGAATTTAATAAGAAAACAAAAGAATATACTAATGTCAATAATGCTTTTGATACGATTGATGAATGGGATGAACATGGAGAAGTTCATTCTGTAGGTTGTATTGATGTTGGTGAATTTGAGTTAAATAACTATTTTGAAATTTTAAAAACAGATAGAATAACTATATTAGATTCTGATGATGAAAAAAAGAAAGCAAAAGCGGAAATAAAAGCTTCAATGAAAGCTTCTCCCGGAGATAGATGGTGGGAAAGAGGAATTCCATCGTAAATTCAATAAAAACTTTATTAAACTTTTTGAATATAAAGCATATGAAAAGAATATCGCGCTTTATATTATTAATCTTGATATCAATATTTGTATATTCTTGTGCCCAATCTATAACGTGTTCGGGCGATCTGGAAAAATACAGATATCAACGCACAGAAAAATATTGGCATTATAAACATTAATTTTATGCCAGGCCGCCGCTCCTTTAATATATAATATTGAAAAGGACAACCTATAAAAAATAAGTAAATAAAATGGAAGATAAAAAAGATGAAAAAAAGGACGCATTAGAGAGATTCATCTCAGAGTCAACAACAAGTAAAAAACAACCAGTCGTGGATGAGCCAATAGTCGGGGGTGGAAATACATTAAATTATATTACAGTTGATTTAAGTGTATTGCCAGCTGGCGTTTTTTATAAACCAGGTACTGTTATTATGATTAGAGCGGCTTCTGTAGCGGAAGTTCAAGCCTATTCAGCGATCGACGACAATAATTTTTTGGATGTCACTGAAAAGATGAATGAAATGCTCGGGCGTTGTGTTAAAGTAAAACATCCGGGTGGACTTGTGGGAACATATAAGGATTTAAAAGATAATGATAGATTATTTTTAATATTTATGATTCGTGAGCTTACATTTCAAAAGAATAGCAATTTAGCAAAAGATGTTACTTGCTCAAATTGTCATCACGAATTTAAAATTCAATTCCGTTCGACTCCAGCTCCAGATAGTCCAAAAACATTCATTAATTATGAAATGGATCCAGAGATTGAACCATTTTTCAATAAACAAGATAGAACATTTGATTTTGTAATTGGAGATAAATTATGGAAACTGGCTCCACCTTGTATTAGTTTACAAGAAATATTCTTTAAAAATATTAAAGAAAAAGTACAAGGCGATAAAACTCCAAACGTATCTTTTTTGAAAATTATACCATTCACACTTTGGGATAGAAAAACCATTTCAGAAGATGGAATCAAAGCAAAAGAAGAAGAATTCAAAAATCAAATGGATATGGACACCTTCTTATTCTTGGATGAAGTGGTCAGTAAGATGATGTTTGGTATTAAAGAACTTCGTCAAAATTGCCCTGTGTGTGGCGAGGAGGTCCACACAGATATGACGTTTCCCAAAGGGGCCTCAAGTATCTTTAAACCAGGTATCAAACTTTTGGACAGACTCACAAAGAAGTAAACTGGAAAGTTTTGAGAAAACTGTTTTTACTGTTTTTACTGTTTCTTGGGAGAATCTAACCAGCAATAAATTTGAATTTATGAGTCAGTTAAGGACTCCAACGTCTGTCGTTGATAATTGGCCTTATTATGAATTTGAAAGATATATAAAGCTGTTAAATGAAAAGAATGAGAACGAAAAGAAGCGACACGATGAGCAAGATAAACAACAAAATCAAAATATGCCAAACATCAACGGTATATCAAATCTAGCCAAAAGCTTTAATCCATCACAGTATAGATTACCCGACTTCAAATCCCCATTCTAAAAATGGGGATTTTTTATTTTATATATAGCATCATATAAAAAACAAATATCCGATTCTAATAAAAATGAAAAAAAAAATTAAAATGGACAATCTAAAAACTTTTGAAGAATGGATCTTTGGAAAGAAGGAGCTGACTCCAGATGAAGAGCGTGAAATAAAGGTTGGTGATACAGTACGTTACCATAAACTTGATAGAAACGGCGCGTTAAGTGATTTCTTCGATAATCAAATAGGAATAGTTAAAGAATTATTTGATGTTGAAGAACACGACACTCATAGCCCCAGCAAAAGGTTTCCGCGAGGTGACGCTAAAGTCATGTTTGATAAATTTTTTACATTTGAATTTGGCAATGGTACTACCAAATGGTTCATAACCCCACTTGAACATTTAGAAAAAGTAAGCAAAGAAGAATATAACGATTATTTAGAAGAAGAAAAAAGAAGAAAAGAAGAAATGAAATTCGTTGATCCGTATGGTGAGGAAGAATGGAAATCATAATATAAAAATATGAATAAAGAAATAGTGTTCTACGATTTAGACGGAACTCTTTGGAATATAAAGAACGAAGATGTGTGGATTATTGATAAAGATAAACCATATAAACCTGTCATTGTTCTCGATAATATTGAGTTTTCTTTAATCGAGGCAGGTAAATTCAGAAATGATGAGTTAAAACTTGATTATAATGGTCATGTTTATTATATAAGTAAAAATTTATTTGAAAGAATCAAGAAGAAAAGTGGAAGCGAAAATCTCGAAAGATTTGGAATATCTTACATTCCACTAGTTAGAAAAGAAATATTGGATAAACGCGAACTTGATATTTTATCAAGTAACATCGAACATTTAAGATATAATAAATTTATAGACATTGGATTACTAACAGCCAGATCCAATCAAAGAAATCACTCCGAACTGATTAATAAATTAAGATTAGAACTTAAAAAAATAGGAATAGAAATCTCGAAAATTTTCTTCGTTGGTGAAGGAAGTCATACTCAAAATTATAGATTAAAGAAAGTTTATGTTTTATTAGAGCATCTTATCGGTCTTAAAATAAAAGATGGACGTTTTGTTTCAATAAAACAGGATTGGTACAAGAAAGTAGATTTTTATGACGATGATAATAAGAATATAGATTATGCAAATAGTTGTCAGAAGTTTTTTGAAGAATTATTAAGAAACACTGAAGATGAATTATTTAGAATTATAATAGATAGATTAACTACAAATGAATTGACACTAGAAACTAATTTAGTTACTGATAATGAATTGAATAGATTTAGAAAAAAGATTATAATTTTAAAAGAACCTTTAAGATATCCCATACAAGAATCCTTTATGAGTTATCAAGAGTGGTTGAAAAAAAAATAAATAATAATATGAAAATTAAGAGATTCAATGAAAGTAAGTACACCGCTGAAGAGCACATTAATACTATTTGTACTTATTGTGACGAAATAAAAAATAATATAAATAGAATTCAAGATGAAGATATTCTTGAAAATATAGAATTTGACCTTTCAAATATATTACATCAGTATGATCTTCTAGACGAAGAATAAAAATGGACAATCACAAGTGAATAATCTAAAAACATACGAGGAATTTAATTGGAAAAAAGGAGCAGCGACATTATCTATAGCTGGTGCTTTATCTGGCGGATTTTCTTCATGCGAACCTTCGGCTGATGTAGATTATAAGGATCCAATTGAAGTAAATATTAATAAAGATAATATAGAATTAAAAGAATTATTAAAAATAAATAATATAAAACTTCCTTGTGTTATTGAGCTTTCAAATATTAATTGTGGAGTATGTCGAAAATATTACGTTAATCTAAAAAAAGTTTCAAAAAAATATAATGATATTAATTTTTATTATATTTTAACAGGTGAAGGTCACAACGATGATTATAATCTTAGAAGAAGGGGAGTGAATGCTTTTTTTACTAATAATAAAGCTTTCGATTTAAAAGATTTACCTGGTAATCAAGCTCCTTTACACGATGATAAAAATTTGGATAAGATAAGTATATCTACATCAGAAAATATTGAAAAACTTAGAAAAAATATAATGATGACTTATGATTTTAATGCTTTTCCAAGGACATTAATTATAGATAAAAACGGTAAATGTACTATTTTAAAATATGGATACATGGAAGAAGAAAGATTAGAAAGGTATGTTAAAAAATATATACCGAAAGAATTAAACTCCCGATGAATAAAATAAAAATGTATAGAGAATACATTAAAGAGGATGCCGCTATTAAATGGTATGATAAGGGAAAATTTAGTGAAGATGATTCTGACGTTCCAGATGAACTTCCCGAACCAGATAAAGAAGGTGTAGGAATGCTACTTGGAAAAACTCTAAAATCTGTAGAGGTTGATGGCGATAGATATATTAGATTTCTAACAACAGAAGATGAAGAATTTATTATGTACCACGAGCAAGAGTGTTGTGAACATGTTCATATAGAAGATATAGTCGGAGATACAGAAGATTTGGTCGGCTCACCAATACTTGTAGCGAGAGAAGATACAGGCCGCGACATTCCTTTAAGAGATTACGAAGAAAGTTGGACGTGGACATTTTATAATATAGGAACTTTTAAAGGACACGTAACTATACGTTGGTATGGATCTTCAAATGGATATTATTCTGAAAAAGCAGAGTTTAGAAAAATAGAAAATGGTCAACCAGTATACTGGTAAGCATAAAAAAACCAGACTCATCGAGTCTGGTTTTTTTGTGTCCTCTACCTCCACCTGTCTTCCTCCAGGTCGACGTTTCGTCTTATCGGATCCATTAAAAGGGCTGGTTAGAGGTTAACTTTGTAACATAACCTTCGTGTCGTTACCAACACAAGATAGAGAACGATGCTCTTAAATTGATTTCTTTATGTCCGTCTATTTCATCTTTCTGAAGGATTACTTATGTCCGAAACATTAAAGAAAATGAAATAAAAATAATTTGATGAGATTCCTGACTACTCATAATCCTCGGATTTCGTCAATCATTATTCGCCCACATCCCACAGAAATGATCGGTTTCAGTGTTTTACCCTTTCGGGTGGATGGGAGGTTTGGTATTCCTCCAACCAGATACAGCCATCATCGTGTTTTCTTACGATTTGTCTGGTTCTTACGTCACTCACGGTTGGCCAACCGTGGCTATTTCAGGTTTATGACACAAAATCTGTAACACCCGCTCCCACGCTTTTCAGCGATGGGCTACAGTGCGTTGGGGGCTGGCTACCCCTCTATTCCGCCACAAATTATTTTAATTTCAATCTTTCAAAGAACTTTTACTTTACTGGAAATGAAGTGTGGGCTGCTTCATTCCGATACTAGTCCAAAGGACTATCGGTTTTACTCTTCGAGGACTTCTGCCCGCTCTTCGTCTGTTTCCCCTGCGGCTCCTCAAGCATCCACAGACTATTCCCCTTCCTTACTTCCAGTTTTTTTCAAAGAACTCGGATTGCTAAAAGGGACAGAATTAACTGTATTGAGCTTAAAAGCGCCTTTTCGCAATCAAGAGCATTTAAATGAAAGTGAGTGCCCTATTCTCACAAGCGATAAAGATAAAGTCTATTATATAGAGATATCTCAATCACCCAGCCATTCAGATCAATATTCCTTATAGGAACTCCTTGAATTTACAGCTTTTCATTTTCAAAGAACTTATTTGATAAGTACTGAGATTCAATTTATCAAATTTTTAATCCCTACTATTGGGTTGAAAGGTTATCTCGCCGTTCAGGATTCAGTCATTCTGTGGACTGATAATTTGATTATCTCAAATTGATATACAAAGATACATCAATTATGCGAGATAAAAAAACTTTTCTCAAAATTTTTTGAAAAAAGTTCTAATGTTTATTTCTCAATATTATCTAAGAACTTTACTAAATCGTCAATAATAACAGATTTTATATTATATATATACCGGAGAATTTTTTTTGTTTTAGAAAAATTAAAAAATTTTTGAAATTGGCAGATAGCTCAAAAAATCATTCAATTAGTATCATTGTCGTTTGCCCGGAGTGTGACGGTAGAGGATATATGGGGAAAAAACAATGTCCTATCTGTAAAGGAAGAGGAGAAATTATCACCACTTACGCTCAAAGGGATTTCGAATATCTCCAGGTTTCTGATTAAATGGACTCAAAAAAGGAATAGGTTTTACATCAGGCTTAATTTTTGGATAAAATCTTTTATAAGCTTTTCCATAGGAGTTATAATCAATCATACTTCCATCATCTTTGTTTCCTAAGAATTTTAATAATAATTGTTTTTCTCTATCTGTTAAAACATAGTCAACATAAGAATCTACTAGATTCTTAAAATCTGTATGATCGAATAAACTTGCCAAATTGATCATCGACATAACACAATCATCATTACCACTAGAAGATTTGAAAGTTATTTCACCACTCGGCGTTTCTTTTTTAGAGAAAGATTTCAATTCTATAACAGTACTATCATTATGTAAAACCATACTGTCTTTTTTAATAGCATCTTGAAAATCTTTCAATAACAATTTTTTGTTTTGACCTATTAAAAGACCCAGTTTTGGTCTTTGATCTGATTCTCTATGTTTATATCTTGTAAATATAGCATCCATGAAATCATTGTTATCATTGAAAACGTGACGCATATTGTTGATCAAATCATTGCCAAGATTCTTATTCATTTCAACAACTATTTTTACTTTCTCGGGATCAAAGATTTCAAATACTAATAAATATAATATGTGTGCTATTTCGTTTATAGAATAAACATTATTTCTAAACATACCTATTTGTTCAAGTTTGAAAAGATCGTACTTATTGCTGTAAATATCTTTTTTTCTTTCTATTGTCTTCTCGTCTTTCATCATTAATCTAAACATATTAAAGACTGAATAATCTAATCCTAGACCTTCAGCTAAATCAATTCCTATGGTTATATAATAATCTTTCGCTCTTGCTAAATCAAATAAATCTGGTCTATCTTTTATGAACTTTAAACTGGTATAAGGAAGACTAAATTTCTTATCAAATATTTCAAGTTGTGGAGTTTCAAATTCTACTTGATCGCTTTGGAAACTTTCAAACATTACACTATCGAAGAGCAATTTATCATCTGTAATAAATTGAATTTCAAACTCTTGTTTGAACATACTAGGACCTCCAATAACTCCGGTCTGCTCTTCCTGCCAGTTTGTTATTCTACAAATCTCTGGAAGTGGAATAATATCATTAATTCTCACTTGTCTTATATCATCTATTCCACATTTATCTCGTGGAGTTTTTTCATCCTTCTCAAAAAACTTTATTAAATACCAATCTTCACCATCTATCTTTTTATAATATGTTTCATATCCTATTTCCTTTAGTTTTTCTATAACTTCTTCTTTTGTTAAATTATATTGGCGAAGGCGCGATTCTATAAAATAAAGTTTTGTATCACGTCTACCTTTAACTTGATACCAATAGACTCTCATGGGTTGATATTTATTCCATCGTGGATCTTCGCGCGGACGCTCGGCGTCTGTTAATAACTCCCAGAATAAGTTATAACCATCTGGGGTGGAAGTAATGATAATTTTAGAGTTTTCGATTGAAGATACAGTAGGTACAACAGATCCGTAGTAAGCACGAATGATATTATCTGGAACTTTCGCGAACTCATCCAAATACAGTAAATCAATAGCAAAACCGATAGCTGGTTCTTTAGATCTAGATTGACTTTGAACTCTACTGTTATTTTCAAAGGCTATTTGTTTCTCGTTCCAGTTTGTTACACCTGTTTTTAAGAAAAATGGGAGTAACTTATATATGTCTTTTATTTTATGTATAATTTCTTTTACGGTTTCTGATTTGTTAGCAACAATCATAACACCCTTATCATCGTTGAACAAAACCAGATGAAGAATAACAATGGATGCTGATATTGTATTTAAACTGAGTATGTCGTTTGTGTAATAACTATGTTCGTTAGTAGCAATGGACAGGTCGAACATAGAAACTTTATGTTTGAATTTCTCGATAGATTTGACTTTACTAGGTCCTCTTTTAGTCAAAACAATGTCTCCGATTGTTAAATTTTTAATATACTTTATAATATGACCTTCACAAAAAATTCCATGAACATCCGCACACTCTAGTTCTAAATCATTTTCCAATTTTAACCTATATATGTCATATGGTTGAGTTAGATTTATTTCTTCAATAGGAACAAACCCGTAATCAGTCTCAACAGACAAATTATTTATTTGAAAAAAGTTAATAACCTTTTTTAACGGATCTTCTTGATCGAATGAATAATTTTTATACTCAATTTTTTCTATCAATTCTATTAAAAAATAAATTATATTTTTTATTAAATTTTTAATCATTTATAAATTTATATTTTAAGTGACCTGCGTCATATATCCTATATATATTTTTATCTATCATCGTTTCGTGCTCAGTTTTATTCGGATCCGCCCCTTCTTTTATCAATCTATCTTTTCTAAAACCAAATCTATGTTTCCTTATACCGTTTATAACATAATAATAATTTGGTCGTGTTTTGTGTTCCAAAACAAATTTTAATTTTTCGTACAGATTCCCTTGACTCCAAGATCTATCGGCGTAACTTATAATTTCTTTTGGATTATATTTATCAACAAAATATTTAAACAAACGACTAGCTCCTCCACTAACATTAGTGTTCAATTTATTACAAAATCTAAGCATTTCATATGATCCTTCAGTTGATCTTTGACCCAATGATTTTCTCAAATTTCCGAATGTCATTAATGATACTAATTCATCATTATAAAATAATCCTACATTCATTTTAGAATTAACATATCCCTGAATATGATTATTATATAAAAATATTTTTAAAATTTCTTTATCTTCTATCTCTTTTATAACACATTTTCTGGCCATTATTTTATTGGATTTATTTAGAAGATTTAAAATTCTAGATTTTACTATATTTTGCTTATAAGTCCAATCGTCCTCAAATATATGTATAAGTTGAATATTTTTTTCCTCGCACATCTCCGTCTTATTTAAATGATAGTTGTTGGGGACGTTCAATTCGTTGTGCCAATACACTCCATTAAATTCTAAGGCTAATTTTAAACTCGGTAAATATATATCTAATTCTGTTCCAATAATTGTTTTGTTGTTTGTTAGAATTTCACCGTCATAATTGGACGATATAAATTCTAATAATTGTTTTTCTTTACCGCTTTTTGAGTATGAATTTATAGGATTGCATATAGGACATATTATTGTTTTATATTTTATTCTATTGCCGAGTAAAGCAAAATCAATATCGAATGTATGATCTTTTCCGTTATCGCAATTAAAATTAGCAATATGATCTTTTACATAATTGATATTTAAATATTTATATTTATCCAATAATCTTTGAATATATTTTATCTTATTTTTATTTATAACATCTTCGTTTTTTGAGGAAACCCCGAAACCATATTTATCTATACAGGTGCTTTCCAATTTTTTTCTTATGTCTTTATTTTGAATTGGACGACTACATCCATACCTTTCTTTATTTGTCATATTTATTTTTTCTTGACAACATTTCTGAGAGCAAGCGTAGAGATTGTATTTTTTATAATTTTTATAATAAACAAAATATTTTATTTCTTTTTCTCTTCCACAAATATCACATGATACTTTTACTAATTCTCTGGAATAATCCGGAAGATCTTCAGTGGGTATGATTATTTCATCATTGAATTTTACAGCATATCCTTTGTTTAAATAATAATTTAAATTTGGTTGCTTTATTTTTATTTTAATTTCTTTTGATAATAGCATTTAAAAAAAACAATTTTTATGATAGTAGCTAATAATATATATAAAATAAAAAAAGTCACTTTCGGGTGACTAAATTTATTCATTTCATTATCAAATTATAATTTGGATTGGTTTTCATCATATATAGTGAAGATTTCTTTCAACTCATCCTTCAGTTCTTCTTCAACATTATTAACAAGAATGTTTCTTATATTTATATTTTTACTATCTAATACTACTTTTTCTTCTTCCTTTTTCTTTTCTGTGTAGAAAACATTATTAAATGTATGATTGGAAAGATAAATATCTATTTTGTTCTTATATTCAGCTTTATTTAATAATTCACTATCTATCTCTACATCAATGAAATCTTTTGTTATCTCTAAAGATTCTAATTCCTCTATGGATTTTATTTTATATTCCAAGAATCTTGGAGTATAAGTATTTTCAACAAATTTTTTTTCATCCTCAAATGTATAAAAACCTATTTTACATTTATTTTCTTTCGACAGTTGAAAAAGAGAAGCATCTTTTACTTTTGATATTAAATCATATGGATTGTAATCCAATGTGCTATTCAAAAATTCTTCAAACAATTCATGACAATATTCATTACCAATCAATTCTATTTTACTACAATTTAAATTTTTTATTATATCTCTTACTTTTGAAATAATAGGAAATGTAGTATGTTTTGTATTATAAAATAAATCACCAATGATGATAATTTTATCCGCTTTCTTTCCTATTAAATATTCATCGAAGAATTCAAATTGATATTTGTAGAGTTTTGGATGTCCAAATTTTATATTATTTAAAACGAAAATCATAAAATATTTATATAATAAGTGAATGAAAGTTTAAATAAAAAAGGGAGCTTTTTATGCTCCCTTTCCAAATCATTATGATAGATTTTTACACTCTTCTATCCATTTTTACTCCGGATAACAACGCAATTAAACTATTCAACATAGGTTTTTGCATGTTTGGTGGTATATTGGATACTACAGAGAATTCATTGTTGCCAGATATTTTTATCTGACGAGCACTTTCATTTAAAGATTTACTCTTTAAAAAATGACCAACTAAAGCGTGAACAAAAGGCTGAATTTCAAATCCTTTTTCATTATTTCTAATGACATGAATTTCATTTTGTTTTTCTGTTAGAAGATACCAATATTCTTCTTTTGATAAAAGTTTCTTTTCGAACATGTCAGTAATTTCAGAATATTTTATATCTTTGTAATAAACTAACTTGCCAATAGTTTTAATTCCATCAAAATTAGTATTTTCTATTGTTAAATCTACTTGATTGTCTGGCGAATTTTGTTCTTCGCGTTGTTCGACTTCATCAATTATTTTCTTCTTCTTTTGTTGAACTCTTTCAACTGGTTTTTCATTTTCATCCACTGTGGGTGATGGGGCTACATTTTCTTTTATTTCTGAAAATTTTCTAACATTTTTTTCAAATGTTCTGTTTTTTGGATAGTGTTCGGTTATATCATCCATAGTTACTTTGATAGAAGCATTATTTTTGCCTTTTAAAACATAATAGTTTTCGTAGACAGCGGACACTTCGCCTCTTATCTCTTTTTTATTATAGATGGCAACAAGTATATCTCCAACTCTTATGGAGCTATTACTCTCATATATAGACGGAGTATCATCCGTTTTTATATTTGATCGATATATGTTGTATAACAAGTTTAAATCGTCTCTATCCATTTCTTTTCAAAAATAAAGGTCTATCATTTTTTGATATTTAAATAGACCTTATATTTTATATTATTTTTTTATATAGCCTGTCCTCCTTGTGCTGGAGGAATTTGAGCTGCTGTTTTTTGTGCTCCCTGTGCTGGAGGAGCGCCTTGAACTGGTTGTGCTCCCGGTTGAGCTTGAGCTCCTGGTTGAGCAGGTGGTTGAGCTTGAGGTTGACCCTGAATTGGTTGAGTTTCATCTAAACCTTCAGTATCTGGTTGTCCTTGAGCTTGAGCTTGACCTTGAGCTTTTGAATATTGATCACCCAAAATTAAGTTAACAGGAAGATTTTCAATGCTAACATAAGATGTGATGATATAATCCGCAATCTCCTCAGATAATTCTACATCTGAATAGAATTGACTAATATTCTTACCACTTTCATCTTTTACTTTCTTCTTAAAAGCATTAACAAGTGACATTGGAATATCAATTCTTTTTCTAACTCTGTAGATATCATCAACAGCTTGAACGTTCTCTGTCAAATGGCTGATATTTCTTTTGCCTTGAAATTCGCCAAATTCGTATAAATTCTTTGTCATATGATTTGTATTATTTTTTTAGTATATATTAAATTTTTTTTCTTGTTTTTTATATATTAAATTGCAATGTTCTGTTGTGGTGGTTTTAATGAAAGTTCTCCATATTTTTTCGAAATTGTCCATTTATTAGTTCTTGTACTGACCAATTTTGATGTTATTATATCAGTTCTATTGCATGCTGTATTGAATATACCATTTACCCATACTCCTCCAAATAAAGTACCTTCAAAAGTTCCATCGTGGAAAGTGCCTCCATAAAAACCTCCTCTATCATCAGCGGGGTTACACCCAGCCCCTCTTCCATTTATGAAAGTTCCTCCATAAAAATTTCCATTCCACCAGTTAGTATAATTTGTTGAGTTGTTTCTTCCAAATATTCCACTGTTGAATGTTCCTCCACTCCAATTAATAGTAGGTTCATCTAAATATATTTTAACTCCTATATTACCGCTATTCCATACACCATTATACCAATCTACGTTATGGAAATATGAATTTGTAACAGTACCATTTATAAATATACCATTTAACCAACTACTATTTGTAAAGTTTCCATATCTGAATGTTCCACCACTCCACAAACTACTGTCTGTAAATGTTCCATTATTGAAAGTGCCTCCACTCCAAACACTATTTGTAAATGTTCCCCCGTTGAATGTTCCATCTCTCCAATATTTAGATTCGTTTGAAAAATATACTGTTTCTCCAGAAATAGAAATAGCGTTATTTTGTGAATTGAAAGTGCCTCCATTAAATGTACCTCCACTCCAGAATGTATTTGTAATATTACCACCGTTGAATGTTCCATCATACCAATTTCCAGTAGAAAATGTACCGTTGTTGAAAGTTCCTCTTATCCAGTTTGTATTTAAAATATTTCCACCATTAGAAGTACCTCCATACCAGTTACATTGAGTCATATTTCCACCATTGAATGTTCCATCAGCCCACTCTGTATTATAAATATTTCCACCGTTGAATGTTCCGCCACTCCAAATGCTATTATACATATTACCACCTTGGAATGTTCCAGTTCGCCACGTAGAGCCCGAGAAAGTTCCGCTATTGAAAACTCCATTTCTCCATTCTTTTCCTATAAACTCACCGCCATTCCAAACACCATCATACCAAACATCTTGATTAAATGTTCCGCCGCTCCATATAGCATAATACCAATAAGAATCAGCGCTAATATGAGTATTTGAGAAAATTCCTCCATAAATAAATGCTCCGCTAATATTACAATTTGTAAATATGCCACCATTTATTGTACAATCTGATAATTCACATAAATCGTACCAGCCGTTGTCTATCTGACAATTGTGAAGATGGTTCTTATATATATGATTATATCCATAACCGTTGTTGTTGTTAGTATAATAAGAAGATACAGGAGTTGGATCTTGGTTTAAACTATCAGCTCCTTTATATATGTATGGCTTATAAAATGATGTTGTAAATCCAGTATCAATTGTTGAATTCGTAGATATGTAAATTTCATCATATTTGTCTTTATATCTTATATAATATGATTCGCCACTAAAAACTAAAGCTTGAATTAAATTTATATCTATAGACGTGCTCACTTCATTGTTAAATTTGCAGTTTCTTATTTCAACACCGTCTATTTCACCGCCTCTTATCTCGAGATTATTTATGTATATCTCTCCTATATAATGCTCATATATTTTTTTATTAACAAATCTCGAATCATAATAACGATCTATTGTTATTTCATTATTACTGCCATTTATTTCTAAAACTTCATATCCTTGCAATTGTGGAAGATATATGTAATTCGTACATCCAGAAAATTCTATAAAATTATCCAATATTATAGCATCTGTGTATCCACTTGTTGTTCCACTATTATAAAAATTATACATTAAAAACACTCTATCTCCAACTTTTATATTCGAATTTATTTCAGTATATAATTTAATTTTACCATTATTATTTGTTATTACAGGTAATAATTTTACAGCGTTTGGAGATGTTGAATATATTGTATCATTATAAATATTAACTTTTTCTTGTTGAGTTACAACTTCTTCTTGAGCCACTTGCACATCTTGTGCAGCTTGAGTTACGGTCAATCCTGTTATTGGAATTGGAGTATTTCCAACAAACTTTATAACCGGTGTTGGATATACAATAGTCTTCTTTTTTGTGGCTAGCGTTCTCTGCATTTAGAAATATCTTTTGTCCTATATATTAAATTTTGAAAACTAAATAGTAAAAAAATAATATAAATTTAAAATATGTACTGTTTTATGAATGAAGAATTGGAAAAGAAGAAAACTGATCTTCGCGAGAGACTCGAAAGCGAACTCTATGTTGAGAGATATGACACTTTTAAAGAATCTGTAGATTTAATAAATAAGGCTCTTGAGTTTTTTAAGATAGATCATAAATACACATACGATGAGTTTTGTCAAGATTTTACAACAGAGTGTATGAAATATATGGATGAAAATCCAAAAACAGACATGAACGATCCTCGTCAAATGGCGATATCCATATTTCCAATTGTGATGTCAATAGTAGATAGGACAAAAGATAAATACGGATTTAAAAATGATAAACTGGATAGCAAAAATACTGAACAAGAAGTATAAAGAAGAATTGGAAAATGATGAAATAGATCGATTTTTCGCGATAGAAGAAAAAATAGATGAAGAATCTTCTCTTTCGCCTAAAAAGATTCTACCCCATAACAGCGGATCCACTTCGAAAGATGATAAAAGTTTTCCAAAATTTCTATCTTCTAGTGGTGTCACTTTCATGTCTGAAGATGATAAAAAAGAAGAAGAAAAAGAAAATCCAAAAGAATGGTCTTCTGGAAATTTTTCTATAAAGGAAGAGAAAAAAGAAGAATTTCAAAATCCATATGGATTACCGTTACAGCAATGTAGTAATAAAGCTGTTGTTAGAAAAAATGGTGTTTCTGGAACATCCGGTCCAAGTAGGTATTGTGGGCCAAGTGGAACATCTGGTCAATATGGTAGAATAAGTGGAGGAAGATCTGTTTGTAGTATATCTCCAATGTCTTTTTCTGAATATATCGCAGAGAATCTAGATAAAAATATTGATTGCTCACAATATATTGCTGATAATCTAGATAAAAATATTAGTTACACGGAATACACGGCTGAGAATGGAGCACTTACTACAAAGGCGACATCTATTGTTAACGCCGACGTGAATGCCTCTGCTGCGATCGCATACACTAAACTTGCACTTGCTAACTCAATCCTGAACTCGGATATTAACCCAGCCGCACCACAGCTTATTCAAGAAGCGAAATATCTAGCTAAGAAAGAAGAATCAAAAAGAATTTACTCACCCGAAGATCCTTATGGTGAGGAAGATTGGAATGAATAATGAAGATAAGAAAAATTATTGAGAATGATATAGTAGAAGATATATCAACCTACAAGGATATTTTTAATTCTTTTATCGAATTTATTAGAGAAGTAGAACCAGATTACGAACCCAGTTTTACTTTCAACGAGTTTTGTGTTAAATTCTTGAACAATTTTAAAGGAGTAGATGATGAACTTTCTTCTTATAGTGAGGAAATTCCATTAACAGATAATCTTATGAACTCTATTATGGACATTGCTTTAGAAGAATTTAAAGATGATGAAGAAAAATGTGAAAAAATTAAAAATATTATTAAGGATATACAGTAAATACAATGTTTGGACTATATATTTTTAATATATAAAATGTCGAATTTTTAAACTTTATTAGAAGTTCGATATAGAATAAACGAGGTGCTTTTAGCACACCCAAGGCTTTTTCAGGCTTAAATGAAATTAATGGAAGAATAAAGGCTTTCATTTACAAAAAAAAATCGTATGCATTATGGCAGAGTACAAAGACAAAGATGAAAATTTCTTGTTTGAATCATCAGATGAGACTCAAAATGAGGAATTAGCGTTTCTAAACAAAGAAACAAAAAATCAAGACGGTATCTATCGTCCAAACGTGAAAGACGCAGCCGACCCAAAGGGAGCTGGTTACAAAGCAACAATTAGATTTCTAAGAAATGTTTATTTAGATGGATCGGGCACAGGCCCAGCCGCTATTACTAAGCATGTTCACTACGTAAAACCCGAGGGAGTTTTAGAAGATTATCCAGACTTAGCTGGTTATTATGATTGTGAAAAGAATATTTCACAACAAACACCTTGCCCATTATGCCAAACTTATTGGAAACTTTACAAATCCAATAATCAGGCTGATGTTATCAAAAGTGGTTTGATTAAAAGAGCTACTAAATTTTATTCCTATATTATGGTAATAGAAGATGAGCAACATCCAGAGTTGGTTGGTAAGATTTTAGTTTATCCTTATGGAGCTAAGATTAAGGGCAAAATCAACGCTGAAATTAATGGCGAAGTTAGTGGTGAGAAATGTAATATTTTCGATTTCGTAACGGGCAAGGATTTTAGACTTATTATTAAAGTTGTTAAAACTCCTAATCCAAATGGAAGTGGCACCGTCGATATGCCAAATTATGACACCAGCACATTTTTACCATCTTCGCCTATTAAGATTTGGAACGACAAAGCACAAAAATTTGTCACTCCTCCAACAATAGAAGATGAAAATGGCAAAATCATGATCGCTGATAAGAAATGGCAGGCTAAGATAAGAGAAATCATTTTGAGCCGTCCATCTAACGTCAATCTTGATGATCACATGCCTAACAAAGAAGGTTGGGACGATGTAAAAAGATCAAACGTTGATAAAATCGTTCAGGTTCTCAATGGAAGCGCAGTAGCGTATGCTGAATCGTCAATAAAGAAAACTGGTCAAAAGACACCAGCAGCTGAAATAATTGAGGAAGAATCTTTCGAAGATTTATTTGCGGATTTTGACGACGATGAAAAGAAGTAATTTTCATTAAAAGAAAAAAGCCCACATTTCTGTGGGCTTTTTTATTACCATCTTTCTCCCCCGAAATACGAAGGTTCTTTATGTGTGAAAAGTTCTATATTAGTTCTACCACAATTTGGACACTTTTTTCCTTTTTTATCAGATTCTTTGGCCATGAATTTGTGTTTACAATCCCAACAGTAATATTCTTTTTTGCTTTCTTTTGGACTTTTAAAAATTTTAAATTCTTCGAATGTTTTCATATTTTTAAGTTTTTTCTCCATTGTTATTTTAATTTTTTTTTAATGAAATCCAAAAATTCTTCCAACCTTGTCTACGTGATCATATAAATATTCTCGCTCTCTATCTGTTAATAATTCTCTTATTCTTCTTTGTACTTCTCTGTCATTATCAATATTACCATGAAAATTCATTATCATTTCATCTTCAGATAATTTATCTATAATATTTTTCAGATATTTATGTTTTTTATACATTTCTTTTAAATAATCAATACCATTCTCTGCTAATATACTTGTCCCTAAAGTTGGAATAGCGCAAAGAATTCTACCAAAAGCGTTGTACCATCCAACTAAAGAGTCTCCTTTAATTAAAAGATCTTCTCCTTTTTCGGGTTTTTCAAATTTAAATTCCTCGAATGTTTTAATATTTTCAAATTTTTTTTCCATTGTTATCTTATTTTTTCATTTTGTCTTTCATTAAATTTTTCATGAAAGCCTTGCGTTTCTTTTCGTGTTCGGGATCCTTGTATCTGCTTCTTTTGGCTTTTCCTTTCATTAGTTCTGCATACTGCTTATCATCGGGAGCTGTCATGCAAGCTTTACAAAACTCTTCAAACACCATTAGATTTTTCATTTTATATTGTTTATTTTTTTCGAATGACTGTTCCCCGTAAAAATCTCTAGCGTTCCCACCGTGTTTCTCCCATTCTTCTACTTCAGCTCTATCCTTTTCATTTTTTATTCTTTGCCTGCGTGCAACCTCGGCGTTATCATCTTCCGATGGTTGTCTGTCGATATTATCTCTTTCGTAATTTGTGTATTCTTCTTCGCCCATTTCGCAATTTAGGTAGCGAACCATATCTTCGTCGTATTCTTCATATATTCTTTTCATATCATTGGATTATTTTTTAAAATTGTGGTAATTGAGTTGATCTAATTTCTTTTCCCAACAAGCGACTCATCTCACTCGCAATCCATCTTGATCCTTTACGATCGATATAACATTTTTTAGGAAAATTGTTGACATCGTAAATATCCATTGAACATCCAGGTCGACCAACATCTCCCACCGAAATAAATCGTATACGCGAACTATTTGCAAAATCCAAGTGATTTTGAATATTAAACTTGATATATCTATCTTTATCCGTCGGAAGTGCTGCCATAACAATCCCAGGTTGAAGAAGAACATCATAAACTTCATCAGATCCTTCCAACTTGACTTTTATATTATTACCGTAGACTTTATTCTTACGTTCTCCTGCTAATGTAGCGAGACGTTTGCCACGCGGATCGTTGCGTTCATGACCATATTTTTTTAGTTTGTCATAAGTTTCTATATTCAATTCATTTAAGAATTCGTCAAAGTTCTTCAACGTGTTCATCTTCTTTGATTTTATTTTTATTTATTTATATATTAAATAAATAAATTGAAATTTTTAAGCATTGAGAAAATCAAGACATTCCTCATCGAAATATTCGGATTGCTTTGTTGGGTCCTCACCACCGCCCCATCCAGCGTTTTGTTTTTTGCTGAATTTATGATCAAATCTTACCAAATACATTGGATTAAAACTTCCCCAATAATCTATAACCACTCCTTTTTTACCTACAAATTCTTTTTTGTTTACTGTTTCGTATTCGTTTCGATCTATTTGAATTTCATAAGGGATTGCTGCTTTATCGTTAATCACAACAGAATCACCAGGCTTAAATTTATATTTTAATTTATTTCGACTTAATCCATATTTTTTATAAACATCCCATCTTGGATGTCTCCACGATTCTTTTTTATTTTCTTCACATTCTTCTTTTGTTTTAAACATATTTTCTTCGTCTGCATGAAGAACTATTTCTTTTGACTCGTCTGGTGTGCCCCAATCCTCTTCACCGTAAGGATCTTCTTTTGAATAAATTCTTTCGCTTGGTTTAATAGTACTACTCAAATCATAAGACCATATGTATGGATAATTTTCTGGAGTGCGATGGACACCAAATATTTCATAATAACCACTTCGATCCGTTGACATACTCAAAGGATCATATTCATAATAAACAATATCACCTTTTTTATATTTAGCGTCGCTGAAATTTATATTTTCTAATATATATTCACAATATTTTTTGATCATGAACTTATATATTGATTTTATATTTTGAGAAAGTTGAGGCATTCTTGGAGAATTTTATCGGGATGCGAACGATATTCAGAATCCCAAACTACATGAACGGAGAACCCATTTTCTTCTGCTACTTCCAATTTTCTTTTATCTTTTTCCCAAATTTGTTCGGCCGTATATTGTTTTCTGAACGGGTGAGAAATATCGTCCTTTTCAAAATAATTTGGATTGGCATGATATTCATCGCCGTTATACTCTATCATTTTTTTATTTTTCAAATCTGTATAATCATATATCCATATACCGCCTTCTTTTTTAGGTAAATTAAATTCTTTGTTTTTAGTGGCAAAAAATATATTTTTATGATCTTGAAAATCGTAATTTTTTAGTATGTCATAAAATAAAATTTGAGAAGATTTTGAAAATCCGTGTTTCAAATTGCCGTTATCGTTTAAGCTTTTTTGCCATTTTTTCTGCCTTTCACTAAAAATTTCTCTGCCTTTTTCTTCTCCGTATTTTTCTATACATTTCTTCAAAGTGAAGGTTTTCTGTCTATTGGCTAACATTTTTTCGGATTCTTCTTCTGTATAACCTCTAGATATATAGTATTCTATTCTCATTGGTCTTTTCTCTGGGGGTATTTCTTTTTGAACTTTTCTAGCAAACTCTAAAGCTTCATTTTCATCTTTATATTTAATAAAATGTTTAGAGAAAGGACTTCTACTTTTTCTCTCTTCTTCTGTGGCCTTTGCTTTACTGTTTGGGTTGTTTTCACCACTAAACATTTCGGAAAACATTTTTTTATATTTTTCCTGTTTCATGTGTTTTCCAGAATTTTTAGTGGTATTTTTATTATCCGATTTATTATAAAGCGGAGCACCAGGATATAATTTTAAATATTCTTTTGATGTTAAACCGTGACTTTTGAGATGCCTACCATAAATTCTTGTAGATTGTTTGCCACAAATTTTACAAGTAATCAAATCTTCCATACGAACTATTCTTTATTCGTATATATAAAAATAATTATGGCTTAAAGTCAAAAAAGTAAAAGTATTTTAAATTTTTTCTAAAATTTTGTACAAAAAAAGTTTTATTTTTTCAAGAAAAGTTAATTTGCGATTTTCTGATAACTTATCATAATAAAGTCTCCCTATACAAATAGAAAATATATCCCCGGTTAGATCGTCTTTGCATAACAGCTTGGTATTCAATGAGATACATTTTCCAATTTGACGTGACGCCATTAAAATACTATAACGATTTTCAGTATATAATTTAATAATATCCTTTTGATAATCTCTTAGTGTCATTTGACCTATACTACCATCCTCGAGTTTAATCTTACAATAATGTTCGGCAAAATAATAAACAGACAATTTACATCTTATGTATTCTTCTATTTCAGCTTGAGTCATGGCGAATTTTATGCCCTTTCTTCTAACACCCTCATTTGAATTGAACCATAGTCTTTCTGTTCGCTTCAAAGGAAGAGCCATGCTCTCTTTTTCTATAATTTCTTTTACTTTTTCTGTTGTGATGATATTGGTTTCATCTGTCTTGGAATCCTTTTGTGCGTTGGCTATATTCTTTTTTGGTCTTGCCATAATTTTTATTTCTTTTTAAAAATCTAGAAATTTTTATTGATATATATAAAAACAATCATGACCAATTTTATGACCTATTTTTTAATACAAACATTATACCTACTATTTTTCAAAAATTATTAAACCTTATATTGAAGTTAGTATATAAACTTATCAATAAGTATATGGCTATGCTATATAAAAAAAATAAATATTAAATATGTTTGATCCAAAAGATGAAGAATTCGAAAATTTAAATAATGATGATGAAATAAAAGAAGAATTAATAGAAGAAGACCTTTTGATACAAGAGGAATTCAAAGAAGAGTTTTCAGATGAATCGGATAACGCTGACGCGGAAGTAACAGAGGAAGATATTTCAAATACAATTGATTATGAAGAAGATTCTGAAAGCGAACTGGACACGTGGTTTAAATACGGAACTAATAATCACAAACTTGATGGAAAACATAGTTTAAAAAGAGACACTATTTTAAATGGAAGAATAGTCGAAACTTCAAATGACGCGGATGATGAAATTTATACTAATAGCGGCGGTAATGTTTTGGAGTTAGATGTTTACGATTTTGGAGACATACCAATAGAAAAGGGGAGCGTTTTTGAAGAAGAAAGCAAAAAGGCTGATGAAGTACATAATAAAAGAAAATTATCAGAAGACGTATATCATTTATTAAAAAAGAATACAGATCTTGATTTTAGAGCTAATAGAAGAAAACCAAATAAAACAACATTTAACAATTACTATAAAATGTTGTTAGCTAATATAGATAAACAATATACTCAGTGTGAAATATTCACAGAGTTGGCTTATTATTTCACGGATAATATTTTTAATATGTATAAATTGCTGGACAAAAAGTATGCAACAGCAATAATTAAAGAATTGCGTGAAAAAGGATTCTTAAATAATCTAGAATCTATAAATTTTCGATAAACTTCCTTTAAGTTAAAAGTTATATAATATACTAAAAAAATTAATTGTAGAATATGAAAGGTAATCAATTTACAAATGAGCTGAGTCTTGAAATATACGAACACACGTATAAATATGGAGACGAAACTATAGAAACTACTCAAAGAAGAGTCGCTGAAGATATATCTTCAGTTGAAAAAGACAGAGAACTATGGACTAACAAATTCCTAGAAATACTTGAAGATTTTAAGTTTGTTCCTGGTGGAAGAATAATATCAAACGCTGGTACCAAAATCAGAGGAACTACGTATATTAATTGCTTTGTCGACGGGTTTGTTGGCAAACATCAAGATTCTGTATCAGGAATACTCGAAGCGCTTCGTCGACAGGCATTCATTTTAAAATCAGAAGGAGGTTATGGTTTTTGTGCAGATGTTATGAGACCTAGGGGTGGATACATCGAAGGAATAGCCAATGATACTCCAGGGGCTGTAAAATGGCTAGATAATTGGAACACACAATCTGATGTTATTACTGCTGGGAGTGGTAGAAGATCAGACAACAAAAAAGCAAAACAGAAGATCAGAAAGGGCGCTCAAATGGTCACAATGTCTTGCTGGCATCCAGATATTGAAGAATTTATTACAGCTAAACAAACTCCAGGAAGATTGGATAAATTTAATATGAGTGTTTTAATTGCAGATGATTTCATGAACGCAGTTATAGCCAATCAAAAATGGGATTTAATTTTTCCAGATTTTGATAAAGCTAAAGAAGTTTACAATGAAACATGGGACGGAAATCTGAAAAAGTGGGTGGAAGAAGGTCATCCAGTAAAAATTTATAAAACTTTCAAAGATGCTAATGAATTATGGGATCTTATAATGAAATCCACTTATAATAGAAATGAGCCTGGTGTTCTTTTTGTAGATACAATGAATAGATTGAATAACCTTTCATATTGCGAGTATATTAATTCCACAAATCCCTGCTTGGCTGGAGATACCATAATAGCCGTTGCTGACGGGAGGATGAATGTAAGTATAAAACAATTAGCAGAAGAAGGTAAAGATGTACCTGTTTATTGTTTAGATGAAAAAGGCAATTTATCAATAAAAATCATGAGAAATCCAAGAATAACTGGATATGATCAACAGATTTATAAGATAAATATTGAAAATGGACATTCAATCAGAGTAACAGGAAATCATAAGTTTAGACTTAGAAACGGGGAATATGTAGAAGCTAAGGATTTAAAACCAGGTGATAGTCTTCATTTATTAACTAAATATGAAGCATCTATAAAAGAAATATTTCCCGGTGCCAATTCTAGAAGTTCTGATTATTATTGGTTAAATAACGGAGATTTTAAAGTTAACAAGTCCGAACATAGGTTTATTTATGATAATTTGATTGGAAAAATTGGAGAGGGGAACGTTATTCATCACAAGGACTTTAATAGTTTAAATAATTCTATTGATAATTTATTAGAAATGAATAAGAAAGATCATGATGAATATCATAGTAAAGATATGTTAGGTGAAAAAAATCCATATCACAAAATGTCAGATGAATGGAAATTAAATTTTGCCTCACATAAAGGGGAAACAAATTCTAAATACATTAACATTACTAATGAAGAATTGAAAAATCATGGTATAAATTTAACCAAAAAATTAAATAGAAGATTTTCGAATAAAGAATGGATGGAATATGCTAAAGAACATAATCTACCTCAACAGTTCTCTAATTTTAGAAGATCTGAATTGGGCAGTGTTATAGAATTTTCAAAAAAAATATCATCTGAGATAAAAATAGACGAAAAATTAATATCAATGGATCCTAGACTCGTCAAAACTTATAACAAAGCTTTAGATGATGGATATAATGTTAAAATAGAAAATAATGAAGTTTATGTTGAAAAAACTTGTGAAACTTGCGGAGAAGAATTCTGGACAAAATATTTCACAAGAGAAATTTCTTTTTGTTCTATTAAATGTTCTACTCAATATTTAAACACTAACGAAGAAATTAAAAATAAGAGAAAAATAAGCAGTGATAAATATTATAACAATAACTCAAAATTAAATAAAGTTAAACAACTAAATGTTTTTACAGAATTGAGAATGAATTTAAAAAGAGATCCTTTTGTAAAAGAATGGGAAGATGAATGCTCTAATAAGAACATCCCCCATAGATTAAATACAAAAAGAGGATTTAAAAATTTTTCTGAATTAAAAGAAAACGCTGAAGTTTATAATCATAGGGTAATTTCAGTAGAACTAGATAACATTGAAAATGTTTATAATGGAACCGTAGATCAATACCATAACTTCTTTTCCGGTGAATTTAAAGAATTTACAAAATCTGGAAAAAATAAATATTTGTATATCAATCAAATGCAATGCGGCGAACAAATTCTACCCATTGGTGGTGTTTGTCTTTTAGGAAATCTTAATCTTACTCAATTTATCAAAGAAGATCTATCTGGATGGGATTATGACAAATTGAAAGAAATTATACCCACTGCTATTCGTTTTATGGATAATGTAAATGATCTTACCTATGTGCCATTGGAAGATCAGAAACAAAATCTTAAAAACAAACGTAGAATAGGTCTTGGAATTCTTGGTTATGGAAGTGCTCTTTTAATAATGAAAAAAAGATATGGTAGCCCCGAAGCTCTTAAAATTACTGAAGAATTGATGAGTTTTATAGCAAATACTGCCTATCAATCATCAGCATTGTTAGCTGAAGAAAAGGGAGCTTTCCTACTTTATGACACTGATAAATATTCAAAGAGTAATTATCTTAAAGTATTATCAAAAGAAACAAAAGATTTGATCAAGAAACATGGAATTAGAAATTCACATTTACTTTCAATTCAACCAACGGGTAACAGCTCGATCCTCGCAAATGTTGCTTCGGGTGGATTGGAGCCAGTGTTCCTTTTTGAATATGTCAGAACAGTTATTCAACCATATGCTCCAGACGGTCTTGCTCTTCCACAAAATGTTGATTGGATTAATCAGACATTCACTGGAAATCAAAATTGGAAATGGATTAAGGAAGGCGACGAAAACATGCTTAAAATAGAATTCAACGGAGATGTCTATAAATATGATAGAGGTCGTGGAATTTTAAAGGAATCAGTGGTTAAAGATTATGGTGTTCGTTTCTTAGAAGAAAGAGGCGAATGGGATAATTCGGCTGATTGGGCTTCAAATATAAATAATCTAAAAATAGAAGAACATATTAATACTATGAAAACCATTTCTAAGTATATAGATTCTTCTATGAGTAAAACAATAAATCTTCCTAATGATTATAAATATGAAGATTTCAAGCATGTTTATATTGATCTTTATAAAAGTGGCACTATAAAAGGTGGTACTACTTATAGAGCCGGAACAATGGCTACAGTTATAAAGAAAAAAGAAGAAGACGCTGTTTCCATTCCACAAGAAAACAACGCTCCAAAACGTCCTAAGGTTTTAGATTGTGACGTTATTAGATTTACTAATAAAGGCGAAAAATGGATCGGTTTTATAGGTATTAAAGATAACGAACCTTATGAAATATTTACAGGTTTTGCCGAATCTTTTGTTGTTCCTTCTTGGGTAGAAAGAGGACAAATAAGAAAAGAAAAAGTTAAAAATAAAGATGGTGTTCTTGTATCAAGATACGACTTTGTTTACGTTGATAGAGAGGGATATGAAGTAATAATGACAGGACTGAATAGAGCTTTCCAACGTGAATATTGGAATATTGGTAAAATGACAAGTGCGTTGCTTCGTCATAGAATACATCTTCCATCAGTCATTAATATCATAGAATCTTTGAATTTAGACGGTGATGTTATGGGAACTTGGAAGAAAGGTATGATAAGAATGCTTAGAAAGTATGTAAAAGAAGATAAAAATGATGGTGTAGCTACTTGCGATAATTGCGGATCGACAAATCTTCTTTTCAAAGAAAATTGTGTATCTTGTTTAGATTGCAATTGGCAAAAATGTGAATAAATTCCTAAATCAAGAAAAAACCCAGTCAATTTTGACTGGGTTTTTTATTTTTGGATTTTTAAATTCTATCATGTTTTCTTTTTTACAGTTTTCTTTTTTGTAGTTTTATTTTCTTTTGTTTCGTCTTTTTCTTTCTTTTTTCTCGGTTTAACCATAGGTTCATATCGTGTATATCCTCTCTTTTCAATACAATTCATACAATAAGAATCATAATGATTTTCTTTATATACCCAATATAAATCTTTATATTCAAAAAATTCGACACATCCTGTACAAAGACATTCTTTTACTATCATCTTTTATGTTTTTATTTATGATAATTATTTATTTTTATTTTAGAATACAAAAATAATAAAATATTTCGAATAAAAAAATAAAAAAAGGAGAGGTAATCCTCTCCTTTCAATTATTTACTATCTTCCATTATATCATTTTCTATATTAAGAAATTTTGGATGGAAGTCAAATAATATAGTTTCTTCTTTATGATCTCCATCACGGAGTTTAAGAATTTTTAATCTATATTTGTTATGTTTTTTCATTTCTGTATTACGAATAATTCCCCACACACTATCAGCAGTTTCCGCAACAGCTTTACTCTCTGGAATATCGTTTAATTTAATATCATTTGCTCCCCAAACTGCTCTATCTACTTGAGTGGCTGTTATTAGAGCCATATTGAATTTATCAGCTAGATATCTAAGACCTTCAGCCAAATGCTTACCTTTCATATAAAGATTAGTTCCAATATCTTTATGCAATTTGTCAACAGACATAAGATTTATATAGTCTATTACTATTAAATCAATATCTACAGCTTTAACTTCTTCCAATTTGGTAAGATAATTATCAATGTCTGTTATGGTACAATCACCGGTGTTAAACTTTTTAACAAAGATTTTTCCTGGAGCTTCTGTATTAAATAAACCATTTCCTTGATTTTTAAGAAGATTGATCCTATTTTTTATGAAAGTGGAATCTTTGCTGACTTCATCATATTCATCGACATCAATTTTTAAACGCATCGCACCAATACGTTTCATAACTTTTCTTTGTGACATTTCTACAGTTATGATAGCAACATTTTTCCCCATATTCGCCGCGTTACATGCTATATTATACAGCCACATTGATTTTCCAACATTTGTTTCTCCCATAAGGACATTAAATGTTGCTTTATCCCAACCACCATGTAAAATTAAATCAACGTTTCCCCATCCACTTGGAATTTTATTTTTAGAAGTGTCTTGTTTATGAGCTTCGGGATCATCGAAATCTGCTCCCAGATCTTCATCGTCATCGTCCAATAAGGAAAGTTCGTGACTCATCGAACGAAGTCTTGAAGTAACATCTGTGATGTTATCATAATCCAAATCTTTAAGATTTCTTATTAATTCTATTCCTTCATAGATATTATTTTTAATAAGATTTGATTGTCGCCAGGCTTTAAATTTCTTCTCCAACCAATCTTGGTCGTGAACACTATTATCATTTTTAAGTATGGCTTTTATAACATTATTCGAGACTTTTTCTTCGGGGTCGCGAAGTTTTATCATTGCAACTATTTGTTGCGGCGTAGGTGTTTTTTTATTTTTAGAGACGCTGAACTCGTCTCTAACTACTCTATAAATAAATTGAATATCCTCATTCTTAAAAAATTCGGGGTTAACTTTGTAAAACTGTGTAGGATGATCTAATACCCATGTGAAGAAGAATTTCTCCATTTGAGCATTCATTACCTCTTTTTCATTCATTCATTCTTAATTATTTTTTCGTCTTTTGAAGACAGCTATCCCACATCAATGCCTTTTACATTATATCTAAATTATATTAAAGTGATTAAATTATTCTATAGGATTATTCTTATCAAAATCTTCTCTTAATAATTTTAAAAGTCCATTCAATTGATTTTCACTTAAAGGTTTTCCATCTTTGGTATGAACAAAAAGTGGAAGACTATCTAAAAATTTACGTTCTCTTTCTTCTTCTGTCATATTTTTAATTAATAAGTTCTCTGTGAAATCTTCCTAGTTCCATCATTCTTACCATAGATTCTCCTAATATTTTTCTTTGTTCTTTCTGTTCCAAATATTCATCGTCTATGTATTTGATATCAATTATTTCCATTCTATTGTGTGGAATATATACACCACTCCAACCTCCTTCTGGAACACCAGTATAGTTCATTCCTTTTCCTTCGGCCGACCAATGGGCGAATCCGACGTGCCTATCATCCCAAAACAGTTTGAATTTTATAAAATAAAATTGATTGTTCATTTTTAATTTATCCGTCTGAGCATTCATTACCTCTTTTTCATTCATTCATTCTTAATTATTTTTTCGTCCTTTTTAAGGACAGCTATCCCACATCAATGCCTTGTACATTATATCAAATTATTTTTAATAAGATGAAAAAATTATCGGTCAAGACGAAAGCAATCTAACGGATTCGCATTATAATTATTTAATTTTTATCGAAAGGTTTTAATCTATTATTTAGATCAATAAAATAATCTCCTTTTTTTATCATTTCTTCTCTAACATCTTTCCAATCAATAATTTTATTTTTCTTTTGTTTAATTATTTTATCAGATACTTCTTTGAGATCCTTAAATACTTTATCCATTATTTTATTATTTTTTTTTATGTAATTATTCTCAAAATAAATTTTACCATCGTTATCGATAACTTTCTGTAAAGTTTCAATGATTTCTTCTCTTTGTTTTAAAATATTTTTATTTTTGATTAATCTCATATCTTTTTATTTTCATTTGAAATTTTACTTTTTCTCTATCATTCAATTCTTCAAATAATTTATAAATTTCATCAGTTTTCATTTTATTCATTTTTATTTTTTTATCCAAATAATTTTTCGTCTCCTTCTTCGCTATCTATTTCAAAATCAACATCTTGTTCGAATTCAGCGTATTGCTCATCGAGTGCTTCCATTTCTTTTTGATACTCTTCATATGATGCATATCTGAAATATTCATAAATGATTGGATCTAGAGCTTCTAATACATCTTTTGTAAATACCTTACTGTTGTATAATTGACTATCGAATAATGTTTTGTCGAGATGTTTTACATACCATTTTGATCCTGGTTCGTAAGTTATTTCTCCCGTTTTCTTGTCAACAACTGGTTTTACTTTAGCTATTCCTACTTTTTCGAAGTTCTCTGGTGTGCAAAAATAATCCAATCCCTTAAATTCATTACATCCTTTTGAATGGTCGATTTCAAATTTAACTTTCTTTGGTTTTGCCAATCTGTTCTTTCTAGCCATTGCTGTTATTATTGACCCTGTTGATCCTGTTGACAATTCGTCCTTATCCTTATCTTCGAGTTTGGCTTTTGATAATAAGATTATAATAGATGCTAAATAATTGAGACCCTCACCGCCAGTTTGAACCGTTTGTGGAAAGAGATCTTGTGTTAAATATGTATGATTTGTCGCAACTAATGGAATGTTAAGATATCCTAGGTCGTCTATAATAATTCTAAGCATTGATTTGGTAGCTTTTGCTCTACTCATATCTTGTTTATCATTACCCTTTATCGCGTCTTCAATTTCTTTCTTTGAAGCCAATGCCCCCAAACTATCTATAATGAACATAGTTTTGGAAACATCTTCGCCTTTTTCTTTTTGTTTTTTAAGTTCATCCAATAATTGTGCTAAGAATATTTTAAGATTCTCAACCTTGTTGCTTCTGATAAGCATAAATTTGTTTGGATCGGATGTGTCTATACCAAACATATCAAAATCACTATTTTCAATAGCGAATTCTGTATCTATATAAATTACATTATAATTTTCTTTTTGAGCGTTTCTAACAATATTTAAACATATATAAGATTTTCCTGTTTGATAAGGTCCTGCAAATATTGTAAATCGATTTGCTGGAATTCCACCGCGAAGAATGCTTTTAGATAAAAGAGCATTTAAAATGTATATTCCCGTGCCAATATATTTTCTTTCTTTCTTTAGATTATCTATTGTAATCATTGATTTCTTTGATAGATTCTCTATAACGCTGGATATTTTTCCTAGATTGAATCCACTATCCTTTGGTTTTCCTGTGGTTTTAGCCATATTAATAATATTCTTTTTTGGAATGCCATATTGCGACATTATTGACTTTTTTACGCCGATAATATCAAAAAGTTTAATTTTATTTGTTTCGGATCGTTTATAAAATATATATATTAAAAAATAAAAACCAAGACAATGGCAAATAGTTTCTATCTAACCTTATGTAAATCCAGGAAAAAATTTGACAAATATTGTAAAGTTAATAGATTGAAGAACAAAGTTATAGTTGATATAAAATTAGCACTCGAAGAAAATGAAATCTACGATGACAGATATAACGATTATTTTAATTTGATGATTTACACACGTATAGTTCAATCTCTAAACAAAGGTAAAGACATATATTATATTCCAAATTTTCAAAACGAAAAGCTTGATATAAATGAAATATTGAAAATTAAAAAAATCTTAAAAGATGGCACAATGTTCAATATACTTATGTTCTTCGATGAATTTAGAGATGATACAAGAATTCAAAATGATGTTCTAACAAACTTATCAGTATTTGATAATTCACAATTATTAAAAGATTATTGAAATGAAAAGAATTATTTTAGTCATATTAATGTTTCTTTTCTCTACTGCGGTATTAGGTCAAAACAAATGCATGAATAGTAGAGAGTTTATACTTCCAAAAGATGTTGGTATAAACTATTTTTGCAATAATGGATTAAAATCAAATTATTATATTGGAGATAATTATTGGACTAATATCAAAATATTAACTAAAGTAGATACTCCAAAGATAAAATATCCAGATTTAAATATTAAAAAGAAATCTTATTTGAAAAAGAAATATTTGCTTAAATAAGTTTTTTTATTAATGTAAAATATGGCTCATCATCTTCAACATCGTCAAAATCTTTATATACTTCAAAACCATTTTTAAAATATAAATTTAACGCTTTTTGATTATCTTTATAAACATTCAAAAGTATATAATCAATTTTAAGATCATTTTTCACATAATTAAATATCTGATCTAATAGATACCTCATAAAACCTTTTCCTCGTGATTCCTTGATGGTTTTTAATCTAAAAAGACCTACATATTTTTGATTAAATAAATTGTCTGATTGCGCGATAACAAAATATGACTCTGCTACACAAACATCTTCTGAGAATAATTGAAATCTACTTGCATCAACTACAAATCTTTTTGCTGGTTCTAGAAATTCATATAATTTTTTTATTTTCATCTTTCAAAATAGGGTGGTAATTTTCTTTTATGTTCGCTTCTATGATATAGGTTTTCAATTTTTCTTACAACTTCTTCTGTAACAGGGCAATCACCAGTTTTAGCTATTTTCCAATTCCAATATTTTTCAAAATCGTCATAAGAAAATCCCAATTCATCTTCGTCCACAACGCCTTTAATTAATCCTGCGCTTGGTATGCGATTTACTAAATCATCAGGCAAACCAAAATATTTTACAAATTGTTTTATTTCAGATTTATAATAATTTGCAAGTGGCTCTATATCAACACCATGACCTCCATCACCAGCCTTGGTAAAATATCCAACCATATCTTCTGATTTATTGGTAGTACCTAAAACCAAATAACCGTTTATTTCTGCATACATTCTAAGAATTGTCATTCTTATTCTGGCTTGAATATTTCCAAGAGCAAACGGTTTTATTTCACCATCATGTTCTTTTATTATAGCTTCGACAGTTCCTCTTATTGGATGAACAACATGTTTTATTCCAAAATGTTTGACTACTCTCATTCCATCACCAACATCATCTTTATATTCAACTATAGAAGGAAGTAAAACTCCGAGTACATTTTCTTTTCCAACGGCCATAACAGCTAAACCGCACGATGCAGTTGAATCAATTCCACCAGATATACCAACAACAAAACCTTTTGATCCAGAATTTTTTATATAATTTCTAAGCCATTCTGATATTCTTTCGGCGTCACTTTCTATATTTTCTACACTTTCTCTTAAATATTGTGTGAAATTTATTATTTTCATATTTTATCTTTTTATTTTAGTATAATTCGAAATCTTCATATGGATATCCTCCCCATCCATTAGGAGTATCCGTAAACCATATATACTGCGTCACTGCTCCTTCTACTGTTTTTATCTCTCCAGCTTTTATTTCTCTTTTATATTTTTTATTTTCAGCAGCCTTAGTATTTATACTATTTTTAATACATATAACTCTATCTCCAGTATGCAAGTTATACATATCTAACTTTTTGTCAGTTGGCATCCTATATTCACTCATTTCACTTTGCCATTTGTTATGTAAAGAAACCCAAAAATCGCCTCTTTCGGTAGTGCGCCACCAACTAAACGCTCTATTTATATATTCATGTTTTGGACAACGTGAAAAAACAAAATCCGGTTTACAATTTGCTAAATAAGATTCATAAGCATCGTTATCAATCAAAAATTGACGAAAACCATCATCTGTAATTTTATCATTATATTCAATTGGTATTTCTTCCTCCCATTTTCCTTTGGAGTACCATTTAATAGCTTCAAATATTTTAAATGTTTTTATCATAATCATTCTTATATATTAATTTTTCATTTTGTAATGTCGCATTTTTAATATATAAAAGAAAAAGGACTTTTAAAAATGTATTCTGAGATTAGTTTCATATTCGATAAATCTTTAAATAATTTCAATAACAAGGCTATTTTATCTGATGGCACACTAGGAGAGCCAAATACTGGAAATATTTATGGCAAGAAAATGAGAATTCGCCCAGCTCAACAAAACACTCAAACATCACAAGGCCAACAAACCACAACCAGTCAAGGAAGCAGTACTCAAAATCCATCGGGAGATCCAAATCAAAGTTTACAGGATGCGATATTAGTTTATAAAGGTAAAGATGAAAATGATACGATTCAAAATTATTATAAGGGAAGTGTTTTTTATAAAGATGATACCAATGAAGATCCTTATATATCTTTAATGCAGTGGAGTGGTGATGCATCAAGAAGATCTTTGAGATTAAGAGCTGCGGATTTCGCATATTTAAAAGATCTAGGAGTTTATCCAATAAATAGACTTTGGATATTAAGACGTTTTCCTGATAACTGTGTTGTTCCTAATAATTTGTTGGAATGGGGAAATAATGCGATTGAGCCAGTATCTACTATTGTTGGTTGGATAAAAGATAGAGAAGATGCAGAATTCCTATCTGTTTCTTTTCACGAAGTGTGGATCGATCAAAATAATATGATAGATAAAGTTATTGGAGAAATACTCAAAAATGAATTTGGTTTAGCTGGCGATAAGGTAATGAGCGTTCCGGGTTGGGGTCAAGGTGTGTTGTTTGGAATGTTGCAAGCGATGGGATTTACTGATGACTTCAACGCTTTTAATGTTGTTACAGGAGATCCTAACGTTCTTAGAGTTGGTAAAATGAGAGACATAAATAATCAAGGACTGGTATCAAAAATGAATGTTGAACTCAATACTTGTTATGAGCAAAAATATATTAATGGCATTGATCCAGGAATGGCTATGATGGATATAATTTCAAATTTAGCGAAATTGGGAACATCCGATCAAAAATTTATATTGAGCAGCACAAATGAAGTAATAAAACAATTTATAAATAATGTAAATAATACTGTTGGTCTTGGGGCCTGGATAGATTTAATGCAAAAATTAATAGACGGATTTATAGGTGGTGTTCAAAAATTTATAGATCAAATGAAAAGTAATCCTCCAGCAGAACAAGAACAACCAGCTCCATCAAATAATACTGATAATGATAGTAAATCTAAAGATGAATCTAATCCAATAACAGCCGCCGCCGTAGAAAGTAAACTTGGAGTTATGAAGAATGTTCTTTCGAATCTTACAAATTCTTTATTGGCTGGAACCGTCTATAAATATAGATGGCCCATGAAAGGTACTATAGGTTTAATGACTGGTATATCAACAACTCCCTGGCATTTGACTGTTGGTAATCCATATTCTCCAATAATAAATATTGGAAATATTGTTGTAAATGATGTTAATATTAAATTGAGCAACGATTTGGGATTTAACGATATGCCAGCAAGAATAGATGTTAATGTTCAAATAGATTTTGGAAGGCCTCTTGGTAAACAAGAAATTGAAAAAATGTTTAATAATGGATATAAAAGATTATATTCTAAATCTAAGAATGATTCTATGTCAGAATCAGTAACGCCGACTAGTCAAGTTACTGCAAACGAGACACCGTCCACCGTCAATGTTAATAATAATCAAGGTCAACCAGTCGGCACAAAAACATTAATAAACAAGAGCGTTTATAATCCATTCGCTCCACAGTAAAATAATAAAATGATATGAGTTATTTATATACTTTAGAAACGGTGCAAAGAGATGAAACGATGGATGACCTTTATGATGTTGTTGATCCTGTTGTTATATGGGATGATAACATCAGTTATTATCCTTATGTTGTTCAAGATGAAGAAGCTATGAGAATAGACCTTATTTGTTATAGCATTTATGGAAATTTTAATTACATAGATGAGCTTCTGACAATAAACAATATAATAAATCCTTGGAGTATAAAGGCCGGAGATATTATTAAATTTTGTGAAGAAGACGCTCTTATTGGATTACAATTGAAAGCTAAAACCGATCAACAAAGAATTGTTGTGGATTTAATTAATCCTAGCAAAGATACTAAAAAAGATCCTAATCGTGAAGATGGTACAGGTCTTACGCCAACAATTCGTCCTGCTAATATCAAAGAAGTTGATATTAACTTCGATAATAAAACTATGAAAATAATGGATAGATTAACATGATTGAAGTTATAAATAGATCGAAAAAGAAATTAGTTACTCTTCAATGGGAGTATAAAGAGACTGTAAAAGATAGAGATGCATCTAGTTATGCTGATACTATAGGCACTTTGCCTTATGTAGTCGTGAACGGAATAACAATTGAAAGTAAAGATATTCATTATTTCAAATTACATAACGATAGATATTTCCCAGAGCTTGAGATGACCTTTGAAGATCCAACTAATAGAATATGGGACTCAGGATTTCCACTTGATCAACAAATAGTTAGTATATTGATTAAATCCAATTCAGAATTATTAATGCCTATAAGAATGGATTTTTGGATTTATGAATTTAATTCTGTAAAAAACAAAGGCGGAGAAGTCGAGGATAAGAAATATAATCTTTATGCTAAACTTAATGTTCCATTTATCATAAAGAACGCTAGTTTTAAAGGATCCAGTTATGATGTTTTAAAACAGATTGCTGAAGAAGCAGAACTTGGCTTTGCTTCAAATATAGATAGTACTAATGACAATATGACTTGGATAAATTGTGGAATAGACTATGTTCGCGAACATATACCCGAAATTGTACAACGATCATATATAAGTGACAATACATTTGCTTGGGCGTATATTGATTTTTGGTATAATTTAAATTATATAGATATTGAAAAACAATTAAAAGAAAGTACAGACGGTGCTAAGACCGTTGATCCAAATGCTTCTGTAACAGGTAAAGATAATATGATACCTCTTTTATTGTCAAATCATCCTAATTATAGAGCCACTAATCTTTATATAGAAAAATTTAATTTATTAAACAACTCAACTGAAATAAATCAAAAACTTGGATACAAACCACATATTTATTATTATTCTACAATAGAAAGAGTAATAACAGATGTGTTATTGGATACAATATCTACAAAAGGAGATAATAGTGATAAAATAGTTTTGAAAGGTCAACCCGATAATAATAATTTCGCTTTAGATCAACAAAAAAATTATTTTCTTGGAAAAGTAGATACTAGTAATGCACACGAGAACTATTTATACGCAGAACAACTAAATCTTCACAATATGGAGTTTTTACAGAATATAAGTATGACTGTAATATTAAAAAACATTAACTTTCAATTATATAGATTTCAACCAATAAAAATTGAATTATATAAATTAAGAGAGTTGGATTCTAGTTTAAATCCCGTATCTCCTGCGGATGTAAGTGATGCTAAAGATGTTGATAAATATAAATTAAATGAGAGACTCAGTGGAGATTGGCTTATAGTTGGAATAAATTATACACACGTTAAGAAAGGATTATCTCCAGCGAGATTAGTTCAAGAAGTAACTTTAGTGAGAAGAGATTTGAGCGCTGCAAAAATAGCAAAAAATGATAATACAGTAAATGGCTGAAGATATTAATATAATGACAGTTCCTAAATATGTGCCTAAAGCTCCTAATCAAAGAGAAGGAACTGGATATAACAGTGATACGCGACAATCTATCGAACCAAGTTTTATTGATGTTCAAACAACAGTAGATCTTGATTCTGATGCTTTTAAATATGGTTATGGGTATAAAAGTGGTCCTTCGATGGAAACTATGCAAACCGATCCATTGTTCTTTTTCCAAGATCCTTTGTTTCCTACATATGATGTTATATTAGACACCACAAGATCTCCTTTATTTATAGTGAATTCTGGCGATACATATAACAATAGTCTCGCAAAATTCTTATCTGATTATTCAGACATATATTCAATGAGATCCCGTATTAAAATACACGAACAGTTCTTAAAAACTTTATATAATTTATTTAACACAGAATTTAATCAAATAGAAAGGAATAAATCATATTATATAAATAGCATATCGGGATTAGATAATTTGACAGCAAGAATTGTAGATTTTGAAAAACAAAAAATAACAATTAATCTTAATGAAGATATATCAATGGTAGCTACGTATTTAGCTCAATTATATAATAATTTATCTTATTCTTACAAAGATCAAAAATTAATGATACCTTATAATCTTCTAAGATTTAACATGTACATTAAAGTGCATGATGTTAGAAATATGCCATTTTATATTCCTAACGCTGATAGTGGAACAACAACATCATTTGATAAATCTTATGTTATTTATGTCCTTAGAGATTGCTCTTTTGATTTTAAGAAATCTAAGAATTTTGAAGATAGTATTACTGCTGGTGGTTTTGATGCTGGAGCTCCAACAAAAACATCCAGCATTTCATTTGATGTTGTATATAAATCTATTGAAATTGAATCTGAATTTCCACTTATTATGGATTTGTGGGATGTTGGAAGCAGTGCCCTTAAACTTAATAATAAAGATTCTTCTCTTACTTTCGGACAAAGTGAAGATAATAAACCAACAGCTTTAGAGTACAATATCGTATTTATGAATAATTACAAAACTCCACAAAGCTTTGCTGATGAATTAACTCAAAGTTCTACGTTTAATAACGATCAAGACTCATCAATAGCTAGAAATAGAACGCTATTGAATAGTACTTCTGGAAGTACTGCTGAGGCTCAACGAAATTATAAATTTGGAGTCGTTTCTTCTGACACTAATAGTTCAACTAGAGAAGGTGACATTAAAGAAGTGGATAGAAAATACGAACCAACATCAAATATTACTTTTGAAGATATGAATAATCATCGAGTAGATTCTTTAAATGATTGGCGTTTATACGACCCAGCGGTTTTCGATGGCGAGTGGAATACTGGTTTTGGTCAATCTGGTCCAGAAGTTCAAGCCTTAAAAACTAGTTTTATGAATGAAGTGGCGTTGTACGAATTCTTATTTAGTCTTCCGCAAAATATATTAACAAAATTCTTTGGTGGAATGCATGGATTGAATCCTCTAATTCCAATTTATGTACCCGATGAACCTTCTAATATTCCTCCAATGGAAGAAATATATGTTTATTCTGGTGAAACAAATGACCTTCACAAATCACCCGCTGGAGATACAGTAGATACAGAAACAAAAACAAAAAGACAACCACTCGACGCTTTTATGCAATTCGATTTAAAACCATCTAAACATATATCTGGTAGTATAGATACACATTTCGATCCGAGAAAATATCTTGACGGTGAATTTATACCATTTGCGTTAAGACCCAGACAACCAATCGACGCTTTTATACCATTTGCGTTAAGACCCAGACAACCACTCGACGCTTTTATACCATTTGCTTTAAGACCTCCACAGAAGTTGTCTGGAAAACTCGAATTTGTCATAAAACCAAAAGATCAGTTGGATGCTCGTATAGATACTACACCGCGTCCTTATAAACCTGTGTTGGGCGTTATAGATACTACTATAAAACCAAAAGAACCTTTAGATATTGTATTGGATATGACACCTCGAGAACGTGAGTTAGAGCTTGGAAGACTATATGAAAACACATACGGTCAAAGAGAAATAGATCTTGGTTTATTATATTCTGCTGTAAAAAAAGAGCATCTTTTGCCTTTATTATATTTATATTCCAAAACAGATAAATTTAATAATCTGACCGATTATAAGGTTTACAACAACGCTGAGTCAGAAATAAAACCATTGGATGCTAGAATTGATCAACAGACAAGACAAATAAATCCATTACAAATAATTTACAAATATGACAATAATATAGATATGGAGAAAACTCTTGGCAATCTGTTGTTATATAATAATGAGATTACAAAATTGAAAAATCTGGAGATCATAGATCTATATGGAAAAGTTGAAGCTAAAAACGAACTCACAGAAAAATATCTTTATGAAAATGAAAGAGCTGAAGTGAAGAGTTTAGATGATCAACATATTCAAATGCAAAGAAAGAAACAGTCGCAAACAGATCTTGGAAGCATTGATACTAGTGTTGAATACATTTTAAAACCAAAACTCGGTTATATTTATACTTTAGAAGATACAGAAAAGAAACTTTTAGAGCCTGTAAAACTATATCAACCTCCAAAGAAATCTTCGATAGAGCTTGATCTTGGTGAGATATATGAAAAATTCAAATATAGAGGAAACATATTTGATCAGAAGATAAAACCGGAAGAAATTAAAGATGAAGAAAGAACAAATGTACTAGAACACGATAGAATAGAAGTGGCTCCATTTAAGAGGAACAAAAATATTCTCAATCCAACTGAAGAAGAAAGAAAAAAAGAAGCCTCGAAAGACTTGGAAGAAAGAAAGAGAAAGGATGAAGAATACAAAGGTCTTCACGGAGATAAACTAGAGCATGGAAAAATTATAGAACAATCATTTGAAAGACGAAATATAACAGAAGAAGATAAAGGCGATGAAAGAGAAAAAAGTTTTTTAGATGGGCAAAAACTAGACACTCGTGAGGATATGAGCACAAGAGAAAAGAATGGATTAGATCATGAAAGACTTAGATAAACTATGGTTCGGTTTAGTGGAAGACAATAAAGATCCTGATAGACTAGGAAGAATAAAAGCAAGAGTTCAAAGTGTATTTGATAACATACCAATCGAGGACATACCGTGGGCCACGCCTATAAAAACTTTGAGCGCAAGATCGTATGAAGCTCCAGCTATTGGCAAAATTGTGTCCGTTTTCTTTCCAAACGATAATCTTTATGAGCCTTACTATATGTACGCGGATCATTATAATGTAAATCTTGGAAAGAAATTATCTGATTTGAGTGATGATGAATATGCCAATTTTGTAGCTGTATTATTTGATCACAGAACAAAAGTATATGCGGATGATAGTGCCCTTACTATGGATTATCTATATAATAAGATAACTATAACTAATGATAATATAAACTTAGAGTTAAAAGATAATAATAGAAAAGTAAATATAGGTTGTAAGACCGCTTCTCAACAAGCTGTTTTAGGAAATCACTGGTTTGATTGGTTTGATAAATTTGTTGCGTGTCTTATAAAACCAAACTCATTAATAGGAAATTTGAATTCTCCTGTTCTAAAAACCGAGCTCGAACAACTTTTGACCGAATATCAATTAAAAAGAGAGACTTTTGTTTCAGATCACGTTTACATAGTAGATGACAACAAAGTAGATAAATTAGAAATGAAATATAACAGCCCGATTATGGATGACGGTGTTAAAATAAATAGTAATCCTATTGCTGGAAATAATTTTGGAGATGTAAATACTCAGAATTTATCACAAAATATAAAAGATCAAAAAGATCAACAACTAGAAACTCTTATGGAAGCTGCCCCCAGTGATCTTAAAAATCAAGAAGATGTAAAAGATTTAAGTGAGGAGCAAGCCTCTGGTGATAAATCTGGAGATACTAGTCTTCAAAATGTTTATTCAGAAGTTGTTAATAATCAAGAAAATGAAATAACCAAAGAAGAATATGACACTAAAAGATCTAAGGAATTAGAAACTCTTATAGTTTATGAAGATGTGGATGAGCAACAAGACGCTGATGATCTGATATATGATTTGGAAATAAGTGGTCAAGTTACAGAAGACGTCATAACAGATTATGAAGACAGTAATATGGTTTTTCTAGCTCCAGATAATAGTAAATATATTGATAAAACTGAGCCAAAAACAACAACGCCAGATGAGCAATATACACCAGCATCAACTTCTGACTGCAAGGATATAACTTCTACAAATATAAATAAATTTATGAAATTGTCAAATAAATTCTATCTAAAAGATTTATTGGCAAATTCTACATCAGAAGCTCAAAACTTTATATACAACGGCGGTTCAAAAACACAGAATGGTTTGACGAGAGTTCAAATTGTATGTAATCTTAAAAACTTATGTGTTAATTGTTTGGATGCTATTAAAACTAAATATCCACAAATGTACATATCAAGCTCTTTTAGAACAAACGGATCGCTTGCCAGATCTAGTAATTCATCACAACATAATTTAGGTCAAGCAGTTGATTTTCAAATTAAAGGATTGAAACATAAAGAATATTATGATGTTGCTACTTATATAAAAGATTACATTAAAAATTATGATCAATTGTTATTAGAATATAGAACAAGCGGAAGACATCCTTGGATCCACATATCATATACAAACGGAAAAGATAGTAGTTACAAAAGAAATAGAAAAATGAACATCACAATGTTAAATGATAAATCTTACAAAAGACCAGGAGATCGTGGGTTTACAAATTTGGCTGGGCAGGACGGAAAAGATCCAAATACTGTTACTTAATCTAAATCCCAATCTTCTTCACCATAAGGATCTTCTGGAGACGTAACTCTCATAGGTTCTCTAACATACAAAACTAAATTATCATTGACTGGAAATCCGCTGTGTAGTACTCCGTGTTTGTCTCCCAAATCAATAAACACCGTTGGACAATCTGAATAATATCCACTATCTTTTGAATAAACCGAGTTTAGCATTAAATATTCACTATCTCTAACATTATATAATTCCTGTGGATCGCTAAACCAAATTTTTAATAAAACATAACTTCCAATATATTTAGAGAGTTCGTCTTCAATCAATTTGTGTTTATTTATATGTAGTTTATATTTATCATATAATTCATCTAATCTAACTATTTTTATAACTTTATCTAATTTAGCACCTTCATTCATTTCCCACTCTTCTTCTCCATAAGGATCTACATCTTGATATTTTAATCTTAGTTTCTCTAATTCATCTTTTCTCTTTCTTTCAAATTCTGAATCAACTAAAGTTAAAAGATCAAATCTTATATAATATGAACAATTAGTCGGATCATATATGCAACCGGAAAAGTCTTTCTGCCCGCTATGTAAACCATTATGAAATCTATTAGGAAATTTAACCAGCGCTGATCTTGGTTCAATGTCGATTATTTTTCCTATTTCGCCTTTAAATGTAATTTGACTTTGTTCGCCTTTGCAAATAACATAGTCACCAATTTGAAATGGGTGTGTTTTATTAGACACATCTTTTTTGTAGAATTTAGAATCGTATTCTTCTTTAATATATTCAGAATATTTTTTAATCATCTTCTTCTAATATTTTCTTTTTCTATAATCTTTTGCCATTTCCAATGAAGATCTAACCAAAATTTTTGTCCTTGCGGGCTAGCGTCCCAATTAAATGGTCCTGAAATATAATTCATTGGATCTTGATTATCAAAAGTATCGGGATAATTTACACGAGTAATATCGAGAGCTTTATTTTCACTATTCTTTATGTATTCTTCGAGACAATCATGTTTTATTAAAAATTCTCTAAGTCTACGATTGGATATAAAATCGTCCGGCTCTTCTTCAATTTCCATTCCTTCATCTTCGTCAAAATCGATAGACTCTTTTAAATATTCAGAATATTTTTTAATCATAAAACTATATATTAAAAACTCTTACTGAAATTTTGAATAAATATAGAAAAACAACACTAAACAATGGCCGTTAAAAATCAATTATGGTGGAGAAAATATAGACCAAAGAACTTGGGCACCATTATACTTCTCCCAAGAATTAAAAAAGTTATAGAAAATGGAATTCAACAAGACATGATATTTCATGGACATCCCGGAACAGGAAAATCCACATTAATAGAAATATTGTTAAAAGATAAAAATTCCTTGAAGATCAACGCTTCAATGGAAAATGGAATTGATACTCTAAGAGATAAGATAACAGATTTCTGTGAATCAATGCCCAGCCCTTTTGTCAAGACTGACGACAAAATGAAATATGTTTATCTGGAAGAATTTGACAGAACCACACCAGCCTTTCAAGACGGATTCAAAGCTTTTGTCGAAAATTATGATCATAAAGTTAGGTTTATTATATCTATGAACGATATAACAAGAGTTATTCCCGCTCTCATATCAAGATTAAAACCACAAATTTGTTTTAATCCATCTAATGATGAAGAAAAAACTTATTTGATGGATGGATATTTCAAATACTTATCGAGTATAGTAAAACACGTAAAAATTGATGTGGAAGATGATGCTATAAAAAAGATAATCGCCAAGAATTTTCCAGATCTTAGAGCATCTGTTCAAGAATTGCAGACTATGAGCATTACTGGCGGTGATGATACTCAATTTAATGTTGGAAACAATGAAGTCTTTGATTTCGTGTTAAATGGAGAGAATAATTTTTCTGATAATTTTTATTTTGTAATGGATAATTGGGTCAATCGACCAAAAGATTTGATAGACATATTAAGTCGCCCATTTTATCAATATTTATTGAATAATAATGAGCAAATAATTAAAGATAAAGGATTTAAATTATTAGATTTGACAAAGAGATATAACGCTGAATTTGAAATTACAACAGATCCGCCTCTCCACGTATTTTCATTAATTTGTGAATTGAAGAAAATCTTAAATGTTTAAATGCCAAAAAGGATCTATTCTGAAATAGATCCTTTTTCTTTTCACGAAGATTTACTTCTTATTTTATTAAACTAGACAATCCGCCCAAAATGTAAACAAATATAAGCACTGCTATTATAGCCACTAAAGCCATGACGCAATACCATATTTTTTCATCTTTCGATGATTTTCCCTTTTTTTCATTACCAATATCTTATTTTATCGCTTGGGAGCAATATCCATAAAAGTATATAGGCTGCTATGCCAAAACCATAGCAAAAAATAGATATGAACCATAAGGTTCTTACAAAATAAGGATTAATATCAAAATATTCAGCAATTGAGCCACAAACACCACCTATTATTGTGTTCTTGTAAGTTCTTATTATTCTATTTGGATTTACAACTTTTGATTTTGTTTTCATATCTTTCTTTGTGTGTAGCTAGAGAAATCATCCAAAATTGGCTTATATTCACCGTTGAACAAATCTGACGAAATGATAAAATCGGCTGTAGAACGATTACATGCAGTCGGAATATTATATAATACCGCTATTCTTAACAAAGCTTTAAAATCGACGTCATGTGGCATTGGCTCCATTGGATCCCAGAAGAATATAAGAATGTCAATTTCACCATTTGTAATCATTGCTCCTAATTGTTGATCACCTCCTAAAGGTCCACTCCTTAAAAGTGCAATATTTTTATCACCAATGACTTCTTTCACAAGTCTTCCAGTTGTACCAGTACATATAATATTATGCTTTAACAAAGTGTCTTTGTTAAATTTTACCCATTCTACCAAATTATTTTTACGATTGTCGTGGGCAACAAGTGCTATATTTTTCATATTATCCATTATCTCCATTTTCTTTATTCTCTAGATAATTGAGAGTTATATAATAACCCATACAAGAAAACCATCCTACTAAGAAATCTAAACGTACTTTTAAAAGATGAGTTATCACTGCCATGATGAACATTACTGCTAATGACACTAAAGCTGCGATGAAAAAATTTTTCATAAATATAATTTTAAAATTACGAAAATGAAGGCAATGGTGAAAGGCCTTGCCTCCCGTATTATTAATAATTTTCTAGTTTCTCTATTACTTCATATTGTTCGTGCCATTTTTCTTTTATTCTCCAATTAGGGCCCGAATAACAAGCACCAACATCATGCACATTATACGATGTTTTAGACACATCAACCACGTGAATTTGCTTTACATAACCACCGTCATCTTTTGAATCCGTGATCAGATAATTTTTTCCTTTTTCTAGTTCCATAATTTTATTTTTAATTTAATAGTATTATTACAAAATTACAACAAAGTTTTAAATTAAAAAAATAATTTTGTAGTTTTTTTATAAATTATACGAATTTATTTCATAAAATCAATAAATTTGATAAAAACCGTTATTTTTTGTTTTTGTTTCTATTAAATTTAATAATTCAAACATATCCCTCTGTACTTTTAATCCATTTCCAGATTTATAACCCGATGGATAACATTTTTCAACAATATCTTCGGCTTTATAGAAATTCTCGAGTGGAAATATCAGTTTAGCAAAACTTGAATCTTCTTTTGGTTTCATATCAGGTCCTTTGTTACATTCGAGTAAATAAGGATTTAGATCTTTATCCACTATAAAATCCATTCCAAATATTTGCGCGCAAAGATTATCATCAAGATTTCCATGAATACCTAAATGTGGTTTTACTGCATCTAAAACCAAACACATTTTTTCATTTATTCTTTTAAGTAAAATATCAGGATCTTTGTATCCATTATCCAATAAATAAGTTCTCAACTGTCTCATTGTCATTGGATTATCATCATAAACTTTAAGATCTAGATTATAACTAGTTATATTGTTTTCAAAATCTAAAGTAGAATCATCGTATTCTTTGTTGGAATAAATGCAAGTGCCATATTTATTTATATAACCTTCCAATAATCCATTTTTAAATTTAAGAAGAAGATATATTCTGAGGTTGAGTTTTCTTTTATTTACTAGAAGTATATCACGTTTGTAATTTTGAACCAAAGTGAATTCTTGATCTTTAGCCTCGAGAATTTCTTTTAAATCTCTTGTTAATTGTATTCCTTCTTTTCTTTGTCTTCTCTTTTTAAGAATGTAGATTTCACCTTCTTTATATTGCTCTTTAAACAATTTTACGTGATCTTCATTTTCTAAAACATAGGTCTCGGGCATAAGAGTGGAAGCTTTTTGTCTTCCATAAGTTCTCTCTAATATATTCCAAAGCCATGTTTTTCCAACCAAATTATCACATCCTTGAATTCCAAGAATAATTTGATTATCGTTCGATGGTTTTAGATGTTTGAGTTCAACTTCAATTCTATTATATCCATGTGGAATATAAATATCCCAATTGTCATTTATATCATTGGTATTTTTGAATCTATACCTTTTCAAAACTCTATTAAAAGAAGTAGAACCTTCACAATAACAAGTTTTGCTTTTTATAATTTCAGAAAATTTAGGAATCCCCATTTTTTATTCTTTAATATTCCAAAAATCGTTAAATTTTTGAATGACTAATTCGTTCATTGCGTTAACAATCAACTCTTTATCCATGTGATATAATCCTGCACAACACAAAGAGTTTATTTCTATTACTCTGTAACCTTCTTCGCCTCCAAAATCAGTATTATCATAATAAGCAATATCTAAAGTATAAGCTGGATCTGGAAAATCTGTAGGTAATTTATCTATAACAATATTAGCAAAAACAAGAGCTTCATCATCTATTATTCTTTCTTCTGTTTTTTCTCCATTCATCATATAGACACAACCATCTATGACCTTTCCATTTATTACAGCAAAACGACTCTCTTTTACAATATTTTTGTAAGGAGCTACAACTATTAGTTGCTCTGTATCTATACCACCGTAAGATTTTGAAAGAGTTTCTACCTCTTCATCAAATTTGTCTGTATTTATAATTTGACCTGGAAAAGTTTTATATCCGTTTGATGGACGAATGAAAAATTTGTTAATTTCATAATTTACTTCAAAATGGGATTTCCATCTTTTCAAATCATTAAATCCCAACATACGATAAGAAGAATTCAAAAGATGTTTTCCGAACATTCCATAATATTTATAACATTCATAATTATCTATTGTTAAAAATATTCCTGGAACAAAATCTGTTTTCGTGTAGAGTTCTCTTCCGCGTTGAAGCGAACCGTAGAAAATAGTGCAATCTTCGTTCGTGAATTTACTTTTAATGCTTTTATTAAAATTAAATTTAAGATGATCTGTATCATCGAACAAATAGCATATAGCCCCTGATTTTTTAATAGCGGCTACAAGTTGTTCCTCATATTCGGGGAACATGTGCTTTTCGACGATCCATGTAACTAACTTTTTCATAATACAAAAATATGAAGAAAATTGGAAATATCAAAATTATTTTAAATTATAATTACAAAAAAAGGAGGAGTTTAACTCCTCCTCCCTTTATTTTAATACATTGGTGGTTGTTGTGGAATTTGTTGAGGCTCTTTTTCCTTTATTTCGGATATTACACATTCTGTTGTTAAGAATAATCCTGCAACTGAAGATGCATTTTCCAATGCAACTCTAGCCACTTTAGTTGGATCGATAACTCCAGTTTCAATTAAATTTTCATATTTTTCATTACTGGCGTTAAATCCGTAGTCATTTTCACCATCTTTCACTTTTTGAACTATAATCGACGCGTCAAGACCAGCGTTAGCAACGATGAGACGAAGTGGTTGCTCCAATGACTTTTTGATAATGTTTATTCCGACTTTTTCATCATCATTACTAAATTCAACTTTATCCAAATTTTTTATAGATCTTATAAAT
>Ga0209099_1000093_pt1 | contig 98722 bp, 90 predicted proteins | sample AD_JPNHW2_MetaG_FD_184430 | JGI IMG/M metagenome (GOLD analysis project Ga0209099, IMG submission 184430) | Active sludge microbial communities of municipal wastewater-treating anaerobic digesters from Japan - AD_JPNHW2_MetaG (SPAdes) (version 2) | ecosystem: Engineered > Bioreactor > Anaerobic...
TTTTCTCCATTAACAAGTTAATGTACCCAGAACTAGATATAGATTTCGCTTCATGATTCAATAGCAGTAGGTACGGCATTCATCCCGCCCCCTGAAGGGAGAGGGTCTTCTGCCTGCTTTTCTATAAGCAACCTAAAGAGACAAAATGATAATCTAAAAGCAACGACAGGCCAACGCAAAAAGCCCAAAAATAAAACGAGATTAAAGCCTAAGGCCAGAGGCCAAAGGCGATATTCAGTCCCATAACCACTACGCCTGCACCGATGCAGGCACCCACTACCATCTTAGGATCAAGCTTTATTGCAGTATCATCTGCCTCAAAGTACCTCATGAGGCCTGCTGATGATTGAAGACCGCTGCCTTCGCTCTTTTTCTTTGCCATATCTGACTCCTTTCAGTTGCTATCATTCTTCACCCTATTAAGTATTGCGGCTTATGGCGGCTGCTGCATTCAGCCAGCCGCTATTATCCTGGAAGGGATAATTGTCCAACATGCTTCCGCCTTTGATCATCCTTGGCCAGCTCTGGCTGGGATTGCCTTTTGCTACATGATCCTCCCAGTAATTTCCGCCTGTGACATTGCCCTCGTCCCAGCTATTGATGCCGTCAGTATCCTGAGAATGCTCAACATTTCCCAGGAAGTTATTGTGGAATACCCTGTTTCCTGTGCTGTGCATTACATCCAGGCCGATGGGACTGTTGCTGATGTTATTCTGATATAGCTGGTTATCATTTGACAGGTTTAGCCAGATGCCAGTGGCCGCGTTACCGTCGACCGTATTGTCGCGAATGATGTTCTCGCTGCAGGAGAGAAGCGAAATGCCGTTCTGACTGTTTTTCGAGGCATTATTTCCTGCGACCTGGTTTCTGTCCGATGCATACAGGAACATGCCGCTATACTTATTGCCGAGAAGGTGATTGCCAGATATCTCATTTCCATCGGAATTCACTAGGCGCATGCCGAAGCGTTCTGTGATGTTGTTCTCTACAATCCTGTTGTTCTTCGAATCGAAGAGGAATAGGGCATCGTTGGTGATAGCATTATTCTTTACTGTGACATTCTCGCAGTATGCCAGAGTAAGATGAGCAAGCTGTCTATCCTGAATCTGCCCTCCAAGGCTTCCGAAGAGATAGACTATCGGATTGGAATCCACAACATTGGATTCATCAATGGAATTGTCAAATCCTTGCCGGGTATCAGCTTCCGTGTAAAGGCTCCATTCTACATTCCGGAAATTATTTGCGGAAAGCCTATTTTTCGATGAACTCAACAGGATGATTCCCTTGGAGCTGTTTGCTATCAGATTGGAGGAGATGATGCTCTCATTGCAGGATGAAATCTGTATTGCGGCATCTGTTATGCCGGATATCCGGTTCTCGGAGAAGTTGTTCTTTATGCTCTGGCTCATATCAAGGCCAACGGTGCCGTCTTCTACCTTGTTCGAATTCAAGGAATTCATGCTGGAATTTTCTATTCTGATGGCGCATTCAGTGGTGATAATGCTGTTGTTCCTTATCTCCAGCAGATCGGCATCCTTCGCATAAACGGCATTTGTGCAGCGCAAAATCGCGTTATCCTTCAGCTCATTGTTCATGCTGCTGGCAATGATCATGCCGAAGGTTGCGTCATCGATTTCGTTGCCCTGCATTTTTGTTTCGCTGGCATTCGCGAGATTTATGCCTTGTGTGATATCGACGGCAGAGCTTCTGATGCGGATCCGATTCTGGGAAACAGTATCGCCGGTGCAGTTCAAGACCCACATGCCGTATCTCTTGCTCTGTATATCGTTGCTCTCTATCTGGCAGCCCCTAGCATGATCAAGCCACAGGCCCCAATAAGCATCAGATATTTTATTGCCTGCGATCCTATTTCCAGCAGCTTCTCGAATCACAATGGATAGATTGCAGCCAACGATATTGTTTTCCGAAACCACGTTGTTGGTGGAATTCTCCCAGATGGCTACTGCCCCCTGGCTGTCCGTCATTACATTTTTGGCGATTACGTTATCATTCGAGCCGCGCACCAGAATGGCCGGATTGGAATTTTTTAGCACATTTTCATTGATGGTGCTTTTATTGGATTGGATATATATCCCAGGTCCGGAGAAGTCCTGGATGGTTATGCCCTGCAATGAGCAGCCATCTGCGGTTATTGTGATTCCTGCCTCCAGGCCGTCACCTTTGAGGATTATAGGCTCGGTCTCGCCGGTGAGCGGCATTAGAGAAAGGCTCTTGTTCAGAACTACTTCTTCTTTATATTCACCCGGCTTTATGTATATGGTATCGCCATTGCTGGCAGCATTAACGGCTTCTTGTATATTCTGGTAATTGGCAAAGCCGCTGTCGTCAACGATATATGTTCTTGCTCCATCGATGGGCATAAGCCAGATGAGCAAAGCCATAAAGATGATCATCGCAATTCGAGGCATGGAGGCTAAATCTGCCTGTGGCCTCTTATAGTTAATGCAAAGCCCAGGCGGAGAGATGCCTCATCATCAACCCCTTTATTTCCAGTGGAAAAATAAACATCGCTTTTTTTCTTTGTGGGTCTTGAGGTGCCATCGAAAAAACCAAAATGTATGTTTGTGATAATAATGTTATTTTGGAAGTAATATATTCTTGGATGGTGATGGCAAGGCAAAACCTTATTTACTCTCTCCTCCAAAGCGGTTGATGGTGATGCGATGACAGAAATAGTGCCGCATAAACACTGTATGGTCTGCGGCAATGCCGTGCGCCCTGACGAGAATTTCTGCGATGAGCTATGCGAATCGAAATTCAAATCGGCTCAGAGAAAGCAGCAGCTTTTATTTCTGGCATTTCTTGCCATTATGGGATTGATCCTATTTCTGCCGTCGATCCTTAAGATGCATGGGTGAAGGATGCGATCCATAGCTGTCCTTTTTGCCGTTCTCATCGTGAGTGCTTTGTCCGTCTGCTCAGCTGTCGGCAGCGAATACCTCGACATAAAGGATGTGACCATGCGCCTGGATGGTCCCAACGCCACCTTTGAGTTGAACTACACCCTGGATACATTTACTCGCTTTTACGTCTCAGCTCTTGGATGCAGGTATCTGGAGCCCGAGCTGACATCGTTTCTGGGGGGCTACAGAGATGTCACACTCATAAGGGCGGATACCGAAGGGGCAACCATGCAGGTCGTGGATGCCGGGAAATATAATAGCGGCTATTATCTTTTCGATTCGATGCCCTTTGGCAGCAAGGACAAGCCCTTGAATAAAACCATACCCAGTTTCTCGGTTGTGTATCCCAGCGGGCGGATCAGAACGTTTTACAATGTAACTGCCACGCAAAACGTCTTTTCCCAAGCCGTGCAGCCAAAGGCTAAATCAGGCAAAAAGGACGGCGAAAGCTAATAGCAATAGCAGTCGTAATCCGCTAAGCTCTAGCCACATCCGCAACGGATGGCAGGGCCTTCAGCCATCGCTCATATGATCGGCTTGAACAGATCAGCCAGCACCGCCATAGCATAGAGCACTGTGGCCACAAGTCCTGCTTCGATCACATACAGGCCGATGTTAAAGGGGTCCATCTTGTTTTCTTCTTCGGTCATGTTATTTCCCATGTTGGGTTTTGAAACATTAAGTATTAAAGATTTATTGATGGTTCTCCGTCGGAGCGCTGGCGCCGAAATTATCGAATATCTTTAATAGCTAACAGGTTCATTATCTCTTAATTGGTGAAGTCATATGATCAAGAAAGTGGCATTAATGCTATTGCCGACACTACTGCTATTAGCAGCAGCTTCTCTGGCGCAGACGGGCCCTGAAACAGATCAGGCCTGGAGTTCTCCCAGCGGAGACTATGGCAGCGAATATGCTCCCCAGGATTATCTCGCCAGCCCATGGGGCGTGCATGGTTGGCAGGGAGATGTCTTCTCCTATTATAATTATCAGGGAAAGACCTATAGGCCCTATCGATACTACTACTATCCAAGCGGAGTCTGGTATCCTTACTATTATCGATACGGATACTATCCATACTCTTACCGCTATTATTGGTACCCATATTCCTACAATGGAGGTTACTGGTGGTCCTGGTAGCCTTTTCTGAGCGGGGTGATCCGAGATGGATCGGATTGCCTCTGTTTTTCTCCGGCTTCCCTTCGCAGGGCATCAGCTAGTGATGAATTATTAGCGAAATATAATATCTCTGATGGTGCCATTTGAGTTCGCGAAAAAATATTGGCTATAAGAGGCGAATAGCCCCAGCTAGCGTTATGCGGCTTGAGCAATCTCTGATTATGCTCAGATCGGCGCATATCCTGCCAATTCCATGTAGCCTATGCCAATCTGCTTGCCGCTTATATCTCCTTCACGAACTCGCATTATTCCTTCCCAGTACTTCACCTCACCTGGGGCGACATTCATGGACTGTTCATCAAAATAGGGCTGCAAGGCGTATTTGCCGACCGGAGTATCAATCGTCCAATCCAGGGGATATCTAAAGCCAAACAGGTCAGATCTCCAAAACCGGGTTGCGGTCAGGTTTGCAGCCCCCTCTCCATAGAACCATTCAGCTTTTCCCTTGGGATCGACATAAGTGAGGCCGCGTTGATTTGGGATGTCATTTAATAATGGGTCTTTGAGATTGTAGAGCATGACAAAGCTGCCGTCATCGAGACGCAGACTGAACCAATCCCATGCAGGGTAGCATTTGGCAAAGCCGCCCCATTGATGGTCAAACCAGGTAGATCCCTGAACATCTATGCTCCGCCCATCTATGGCAATAGTCCCAGTTGTCGTCATCGATGGATGGGAATAATAGTAGGACCTTCCAGCCATGGGCTCCGAACCAACATCCTGGCAAAGACCCTGATCGCTCAATCCGTCCGGCCTGTGGACGTAATAATCTGCATTATCGTTTACAATGGTCAGATTAAGAGAGAGGTTCTGCCCGTGTCCACCGTCGTCGGATACGCTTCCGGATGTTATAATGTTCCAGGTGTCCTGATCCTGCCAGTAGGTTAGTATTGTTCGGTTATCCTCGTAACGCCAGAAAGCGCCAGCATTTGCATCGATGCCATTGGTGATATTGGCCTGCTGCGGGAGCGTTGCGTACCGATAACGCGGATGCTGACTATTTCGAATATCACTAATTGCAGCATGATTTACGTAGCCGATCAGCTCAGGCTGCAGGTTTTGCTTAAAGAGCGTGTACTGAAATCCATACAGATCACCGGTCGCAATATCCTCCAATTCGCCCGTCCAATATAGCCACTCAACAAATAGCTCAATATTGTCCACTATATCCACTGGCTGATGCAGGACGTGGTCCTGAGGAAATTCAAATACATCCCCTGCACTGCCCGATTTATTAATATCATTTAATATATTTTCATCGGCCGAAACTGCAGGAATCAGGATGGCAATTAGACAACTCACGGTAAAAAGCATTAGCCCCAAATCTGATTGATTGTTATACGGTTTCATATGTGATGACTCCTCAACTTAGACCTGGTGATGATTATTACCATACTTAAAGATTTTTTGAGTATTTAGTGGCGGCCACTTACCCAGGATCTATTTAAGAAAGCATTTTTTGAACTATCTTGCGTGCGTTTTCTTCCTCGCCTTGGGGCACTGGGATCTCGATATTGAAGGAAGAGCGGATGGACAGTCCTGCTGATTGGGTGAATGAGAATACCAGCACAGCGGGCTTTTTGCCATCTTTTTCCAAAAATGCAGCGCCATCCATTCTCATCAAAAACGATTGGAATGGGTAGACTGTGCCCTCATAGATGATTCCGCTGTCCGCGATGTAGGCCTCTCTTGGGGAAGTGAGTGCATATTTCAGTGCTATTCTCGGAGCAATCCTGGAGACTGCGAAGAGCAATGCCATGACCGCGAGGAGAAATGCTCCGGTGAGCTGGCCTTCCTCTTCGGCAAATATCATCATAATCATGGCGGCGATAGCCAGCATTCCGCCAACGACAAGAAACATGGCCTGATTTCTCTCTTGATAGTCCGCGTATTCGCGCCTTGCGCTCTGCTCTGCCTCTTCTGCTGAGTATGTCCAATAGGCGAGAAGCTGCCTGCTGCTCAAAATGCCGTCCATGACCCTGGCCCTGTGAAAGAATAGTGCTGCGACAGCTACTGCCGAAACGGCAAGGAAGAATGAGACAAATGCAACCGCATAGCCTCCGGAAAAGCCGTCTGTAAAGTAAAGCGCATAGATGCAAACGACGGAGAATATCGCAGCGAAAAGCAGCGATCGATAGCCCCATTTCCACTGAGAATTCTGCATCGCGCTCTCTTTTTAAGCTCGGCGGTATAAAATTTTCTCTCAAATCGGCAATATCCTGCTGAGCAGAGCACATCAGAGGTTTTATATGCCAATACTCAACAAATACAATCGTGGGACCTAATGTGAAAGCTTATCTATTGTTCATATCATTATTAGTCGTTTTGTATATTTTCTACAGTGCCAGTGCAAACGATACAAGCTTTGACGGGCAGGCTCTGGAGCATTTTCAGGATGTAGGTGCCTGGGGTTGGATTGTTTCTGTAGGCAACGTTACTAAGGGGCCTGCGGATATGGCGGGGATGAACATCTCGGTTTATATGACCTCCGCGAATCCCGATGAATATCCTCCCGGATTTATCGATCCGGATATAGCGGTGGGCGATCACGTCTCGGTCTATGGGTCGCTGCAAACGACGGCGCCGGGAGACTATCACGTGCTGCTGGTGGGCTCCAAAAATTACTACCTCAAGCGCGATCCCATCTAGATGGCGATAAGCAAATCCTTTTTTGCCCATGAGCGCCTGCACGGTTGTTCGGAGGTCGATCTATGAGACTCTTAATCGGATTTATGCTTCTCATTTTGATTATCGGCATGGCGGAATCGATACAGGAAGGTGGCGCAAACACTGGGAAGGTGATACTTCTGGGCAGCCTATCCAAGAATGCAATCAGTCAAGTCAATACTGCAAACGATACCAATATCACGAATCAAACCAATATCACAGATCCGGCCAGCGGGGCAGTTGCCATAAGGAATCCCATGAGCACAATTCCCGTATCAAAGAAGGCCAAGGGCACGAGACTGCCTAACTCCATCCAAGCCAACACGATTGCGTATCAGTTTACAACGTGATGAAAAAATAGCTCGATTGTCCCTCTTTTTTTGCCGCATAGGGCAGAGTGCTTTTTTTGCGATGGGAGGAATTCGTCCTAGGACCTATCTGGGAATCAGTCATCGCCCTCCCGCATTCTCAAACCTCTATTCTTTAAACCTTAAGTTCCACCACGCTCCTGCAATATGGCGAGCCCTTGCACATTCCGCTTTCAAATCTCTGGGTGTACCTGGGATTGAGGTTTTCCACCACCGATCTGCAATATGCCTGGCATGATTCAAAACTGTCTCCGGGATCAATTCCCATTTCTTTCGCACGGTTAAGGAAAGGACAACCTGTGATCCTTGTCACAATTCTATCGTCTACTTCTTCAGCAACCTCCCATTTGATCTCTGGCCCATCCAGTATTTCTCCAATTATCCCCCAGGCTTTGTCCACTTCCCTGGCGTTTCCGGTCGGCAGTCGGAGCATTTCTGCCAGGGCTTTTGCCTCTTTTCCGCCCTCTGTCCAAATTTGCCTGGCTATCTCATAAAACTGCTCTTTGCCAATGATCTCTTGAAAGGCAATGCCATATGCCCAGGGCAATGCTGTGGCTGACCTGGTGGCAATCGCCCACCTCACCTCAGCTGGTATGTCGCGAGTCTCAACCATAATTCCTTCCTCCAAATGCAATGCAGTCTATTTCTTCTCCGCTATCGCTTTTCTTCCAAGGTCAGTGAGATAGACCTTCGATATGGCATTGGGAAGCGTCAGACTTGAAGGATACTCGCTGGTCATGATATCCACATGTCCGGATTTCTTCAGGCTCTTGAGGCGATTTCCCAGTTCGTTTTTGTCCATCATAAGGGTGGCATTAACTTTGACCGGGCTGATAAAACTCTTAGGAGAAACGGCGTTTATCGCCTCAAGTATCTTCAGGTCGATATCGTCCATAAAATCCTCCAAACATTACTGAAATGCTTCGGGAAACATCTATCATTTTTATTCATATTAGTTCTAAAACTATTAATCTGTTTGCCATGGGCCCCCACTTCCCGCAATCAAACTCATCGCTTGCCGGGTGCAGACTTCGGATAATAGATCCAGGCTATTAAGAGATTAGAAAAACACCTGCCGAAGATATTGAGGAGTGCGGGGAAAAGGATGCCCGCACAAATTTACGAGTAAAATTTGATTGCCTTTGAACCATATTTGCCTAGAAAAAAGATTTGGCAAACTGGGAAAGCACTTCCTGCTTCCTCTAGATCTTTGAGAAGCCGATTATAGAGCCACCTGCAAGCATCCAAATTCTCTGCTAACTCATATCAGTTGAGAGCAGGATGAAAATAATCAGGGCAAAGGAGATATCAAGCTTCAAGCTTTCAACCTTTAGCTAAAATTATATACTCTCGATTCAACTGAATGTCTATGATTAGTAAACTAAATTCAATATTACTTCTTACCTTATTCGCTTTGTCTGGTATAGCTTGGTCACAGGATAATGAAGATGGATGGTACCTTCAAGGAGAGCCGGTTATTACCAAGGACAAGGAAATAGACCTCCCTCCATGCTATACCGATAAGACAGTTGACGTGACCAACGGCGAGGGGCATGGCAGTGTGAAGTGGTCTGCAGAGTGTTTCAAGGAAGGCTCCGGTACGCACAGTGGCGACGTAACATGGACACAACCTCCAGCTTACATGAAGCCTGGAAGCAATATCAGCTTTTCTATGACATTCACCTCCCCGGATGAAATTCCGACCAGCGGGGCGATCAAAGACATTCGCGAGACCATAGCGAAAGTAGAATCTAGAACCATAGTGGAAGGAGACTCTAGAAATCCACAGGGAAAAAGTACGGCTAATTACACAGTGCGGGAAGGCTTGCCAGGCGATGAAATGGAACTATATGTCAGCTTTGTAATGGTGAGCGGCCTGCACGGCTATGTTACTTACAACTATAAATATGAAAGACCAGACCCAAGATCATCGAAAACGTTTGATCCCAGGTCATTGAAGCCCAGGTCGGGATTATACCTAACAGATGTCATTGGATATGTCTATGTTCATCGAAATGGAGAGGACATTCCAGTTCCAGAAGGTGACGGCTTTCAACTCCGAGTTGGAGATGAAATACTGCCAAAAACGGATGTATTTGCATCGGCAACATTAAACGGAGGGAGATTTAAAGCGATAATTGGAACTAATTCAGAGGTACGTATCAAGGATGGTTCAATTGAATATACAAAGCTGGAATTGATCAAACCTGATGAGCAATATGATGATAGAATTCCGGATTGTCTTGTCTTGTTCTCAATAACGGATTTGGCTATTTCTGAAAGCCTAGACTATAAAGAGCGACAAGAAAAAGAAAAAGCCAGACTTGAGATAGAGATGAAATATGGAAAGGCTGAGGTCAAGCATACCCTCTTCGTCTGCAAACAAACAACAAATGCCTCAATTCTTAAAGTCTTGAATGGAACAGTTAAATTCACATCTAATGTCACCGGTGAAGAGCTAATGGTGAACTCAGGCGAAATGGCAACCGCTACGGCTACCGGCCTATCTCCGCTTGAGTCGTTTGATGCCGAGGCCGAGAAGGCAAAATGGAAAACATACCTTCCTACGACTGCGGACACCGAATCCAAAGAAAGCAAAATGATCTATGATAGCTGGAATACAAGATCGGTGGATAACACTCCCACATGCAGTCCGTTTTTCACCATCTCCGAACCACAGATGATAACCTACATCGACACCTATCACTGGAATCATGGCGCGGGTGCAACTGGTGGAACTATCAGCCTGCGAAATGGTGATGGCACACGTTATGGACCCTGGGAGATTGAGACAGTGCTTGACCAGGGCGAGGTGCCCAAAGGCTACTGGATTGCCCATCCCAACGAAATCATACCGGCAGGCACCTATACCGTCGAAGACTCTGACCCGGCTACATGGTCTCAAAACTCAGAATCGCCCTGCGGATTCACCAAGGTTGAAGGATATGCTACAACGATAGATGCTTCCGAGGAGACTGATGCTCCAGGGACTGGCATAAGAGAACCTGCATCAAGCGTAGCTTCACCTGAAGATATATCCTACCCGCCTGCCAAAACCGAGAATGCGGATACAATGGTTGAAGGCGAGAGCGGAATTGTATCAACGGCTGAGGGGGAGGCGAGTGATGAAAAAACCATCCCACATAGCATTGTTGAAACCATATCATCTGCAATAAAAAAGAGTTCCACTGCAACTAAGCAAAAACCTGCAGCCAAGCAAGAATCTGCAACAATTGAGAAAAGCACATATTCGACGGTATCCGATAAACCTTTAGAGATCCGCAGCCAGGTAGCAACCGGCGACGTTGAATGGAATCCGCAGAACTTCGCCGGTTTCTACTACGATTTAGACCGCGATGTGGGTACAGAAGTGCTAACTGCAGCCTTGAAGGACAGAAAGCTAAGCGGAAGCTATCCGTATGGGCTTACCTATCAAACCATCCCCAAAAAGAATGACTTCGCCTTCGAGAATTGGGGGTCCTACAATGTCATAGGTTTCATGGGCGAGAAATACTTTGCCGGATACCTTGACACTGCCGGCAGCACTGATGATAGACTCTTCGAGGAATCCGGCGACGAGAATGTTCTCTCCGACAACGAGCTTCTCAAGATCCTGGTAGATGACGATAATGAGATGACCGTCACCACCGGCAGGCCACTCAAGCTGGAAGACGGCTACATGCTGTCTCTCGATTCTGTTGATATGGATGGCAACAAAGTCACACTCACGCTCTCCAAGGATGGCACCAAGCTAACCACAAAGAAGATTTCACCTTCCAGGGATGGCGCGACCATGGCCGATAAAACCTTCATCTACAGGAAGAAAATTGGCAATTTAAGGGATGTGGTCATCGTCGCCGTTCACTTCAAGAACGCCTTCCGAGGTGCGGATCAGAGCCTGGCAACTGTTGATGCTGTGTGGCAGCTCTCTGATGAGGCTATGGATGTGTCTGAGGGCACCGAATACGACAAGATGACCATCCAGGCCACCACAGCCGACGGCATCACCATGAACAATGAGGACAACGACGTTACCCTCAGCAAGAACAAGGATGTCTCCCTGATGCCCGGCATAGGTATCAAAGCGGCTGATGCCGATAGGCTCAGATACTATCTATACAAGGTGATCACCAATCCCGGTACCTATAAACTAAGGGGCACTGTGGCAACCGATACATATGCCTGGACGGCGGACAATTTTGCCGGTTTCTACTATGATATCGATGACAACCTTGAGACTGAATCTCTGAGCGCGACCGTCACCAATGGCAAGCTTGCACAGCCAGATGGTGTTACATACACCACAAGAACTATGACAACCAACTTCGAATTTGAGGATTGGGGATCTTATAGGGTTATTGGATTTCTGGGGGAGAAGTGCTTTGCTGAATATGTAACAGGCTACCTTTTCGATAAGTCCACTGATAAGAATGCTCTGGCCAAAAAGCAGCTATTGAAAATCCTCACTGATGATGATACTGAGAAGACATTCACAACCGACACCCCCCTGAAGTTGCAAGAGGGCTATGAGCTTGCCATAAAGTCCATCTCCCCTGACGGCAATAACGTCTACCTGGAGCTGTCCAAGAATGGCGCTACTGTGCACTCTACAATCATACATCCTTCTCAGGACGCCGCGACCATGGCTGACAAGACCTACATCTACAAAGAAGATGTGGGAGACATGAAAAATGTGGTCGTCATCGCAGTTCACTTCAAGAACGCCTTCCGTGGCTCTGACCAGAACCTGGTCAACGTAGACGGAGTCTGGCAGCTTTCCGCTTCGCCAATCTCAGTCATAGACGGGAAAGCCTTCGGCAAGTTAATGATCTCCGATATTACTGGCAATTATATTTCAATGAACAACAAAGACAATCCAATCACGTTGAGCAAGAATAAATACGTATCATTGGCTGGCGATATATATCTCCAGACCGCGGATTCCGATTCTCTGAGGTACTGCATTGTCCAAAGCCAAGGAATTGGGATATAAGTGCTGATTCCATCTTCTGCAGATGCGGGTCCAGAGCAGGCGCAAAGAGTATAACCGTAGCCTCCCTGAAGGTCTGTTTCAGGGCCTGGGCCACGTAACTCGACCATCTATAAGCATGGGCTAGTGAAAATGCGATACTTATTTACTGGTAATTAATTTGGGAAGCATTCTTTAAGAATCACTATGCGGCGAACGGATATTATGCGGGGAAAGGGATTCGAACCCTTGAACTCCTGCGAGAATAGATCTTGAGTCTATCACCGTTGGCCTGGCTTGGTTATCCCCGCAACTGCTATTGATTCTTAGAGTTTTCTTGCGTGCAATGGTTATAGATATTGCCTCGTTTTGCACGCGCCTGAAAAGGGAGGATTTCAATGGCTAAAAAGCTTTCTGTCGATTGGTCTATACCTTATCGAGATAAGAATAACCTTAAACCTGCATTGGTGAGATTTAGAAGGTACTTGGAAACCTGTGGACTTAAGGAAAACACTATTAAGCTTTACGTGTTATTGACTGAGAAATACCTTGAAGCCGTGAAAACTGATATTCCCACAGAAGATGACGCGAAAAGGTTCTATGATTCGCTTCATGATAGGGATTTGTCGCGAAGTACAATAAATAATTATGCTGCATCTATTATTAAATATCACAGGTTAATTAACAAGCCGGTCAAACTTCTATTTCTGAGATTGAATAATTCGCTGCCATATTATTTTGATCAATTGGATATTTTAAAAAATTTGATGCAATACAAAATTATAAACATTTTTGTATGTTTAACCTTCTCTTTTATGGTTGCCTAAGAAGTGGTGAACTCTGCAATCTAGATGTCTCTGATTATGATCCAGAGCGTTTAACCTTGCGATTGCGTGAAACCAAAAATGGCTCAGATTCTTTTGCTCTAATTAACAATGATACTGCGAAGCTATTAAATAAATATATATCAATAAAACCGCAGATAGAGATAGATGGCCGTTATCCTTTATTTTTTACAGATTTTGGAAATCGTTTTAATCCTAATCAAATTTATAAAATTTTCTTATATTGGAAAGAAAAAGCCGGAATCACTAAAAAAGGCGGAGTCCATTGTTTTTCAAGGCATTCAAGCGCTACATTGATGCTAGAAAGAGGTTGTGACATACGAATAGTTAAGGAAGTATTACGTCATAGGGATTTGAATACTACCCTCAGATATGCTCACGTTAGCGATGTAACCAAAAGAAAGAGCTATGAAAAATTCCTTACGTTAGGTGATAATTTATGAATTTGTTAGGGCCAGACCCCGCCAGGTCACAAGGCCCCAACGAAAAGACAAAAATGGATAGGATCTACTCAGAGATTAACATTTCGGTTATCAAGCCTGAAGCTCTAAAAGCCCTAGTTTTAGAGATCCAAAGCCTCAAGGACGAATTATCCCAACTCCGAGAAGATAATCACAGCTTGCGCGAGGATCTTAAGAAAGCTAAAATTTGGACTGCATCAATAAGGATCGATGATCTTTTTGAAGCCGTAGATGATATAGACCGGCGATTAGGGCCTAAAGAGCCTCAACCATTACAGAAGGATAGAGGCGATATTCTAAGGGCTCTGTTGGCCTCTAGTGGGCCTATGCTGGCATCTGTGGCAAGAAAGAAAATGGGCCTGTCCAAAACCCGGTTCTCTGAATTATTAAGCACTATGGGCGATTATGTTGAGATTAAACCTTATCACCTTGACCACAGGCAGAAGGTATTGCGATTAAATAATAAAAAACTATGAATTAGTTCCGCGGAACTATTAACTAATTTGGGTTAAAGAATTATAGTATCCCCAAAACTAAAAAATCGGCGTGAATTTGCTGATTTTATGATATGTTTTACTTTTAGAAAGAGAAAATATTAGTAAAGATTATAGTAATATCTTCTTTTTAGAGTTTGAAGGGAAAATAGTTAATAGTTCCGCGGAACTAATTTGAACTTGGTTCTTATTAGTTTCATCTAATTTTTATTTAATTCATATTTTTAAATATACGGTTAAGATACCTCAAACATACTTTGTAATTGTTAATGAGGTAACTAAAATGATCGATTATTCGGACGTTCAAAAGTATCAACTGACGGAAGGCCAAAAAAATAAAATCGCTAAACTAATGAAAGAATTTGGCTTTAAAAATGTGGAAGCATTTGTAGATCTGATGATAGGGCATGAATACTATGGCCTCGATAGAATTAGACGCGAGGCAGCAGGTGTCCGAAAGTGAAAACTAACTTAATTGAGTATATTTATCGCCAATTGAAAAAAATTACTGAAATAGTAGAATTTATATTAAAGCAAAATGTTTATATAGTATGTGCTTCGTAATTATATTGGGGTTTGCATATGACAGAGCGAATTGTTAAACAATCGACAACGTTTGATATGAGACTTGAGCCGCGTGTTAAAAAAGCTCTTGAACAAATAGCTGATTTCTACGGCTTATCACAATCAGGATGGCTAAGAATGATGATTTTGCGAGAGGTAAAACAGATAGATACTCAAAAAGCTTAAAAGTAATTGGTGAAATGATTTTTGAATATATTTTCACAATATGCTTAGGCTATCTATTTGCTCTTTTTGCGTATTGTGAATATTTGTTTGTGGGGTTTAAAAAATGTCTGAAACATGTTTTGAAGAAGTTGGAGTTGCTGTTGAACATTTTCAAGGTGAAGAGGGAGTGGGAAATTCTAATTACCCACTCCCCACAATGGCAAATATAAATATGGGTCACAAAGTATTTAAACCTTTCTATACAAAAGTTGACATTAGTAATATTCCTGAAGAATTGAAGCGTTACCACAGTTGGGTTAATTGGTATTACGATGATAGTGATGAGATTGGAAAAAAGCCGCAAAAAATTCCAAAAGACCCAAAGAATCAAGAGTTTGCTGATGTAACCAATTCTTTGACCTGGGGCAGCTTTGAAGAAGCTTTAAAAATAATTGACAAACATTATCCTGTGGGATTAGGATTTGTTTTCTCAAGCGGTGATCCATTCACGGCAATAGACCTTGATAAGTGCTGTAATGATGCAGGTGAAATTGAACCCTGGGCTTTAGAGATAATTCAAGGATTCAATAGCTATACTGAAATTTCACCTAGTGGTTTAGGAGTTCATATCATTGTTAAGGGTAAATTACCAAAAGGAGAGAAGGGTAGAAAGAAAGGCAATATTGAGATGTATGACTCCGAACGGTTTTTTACCTTTACAGGTAACGTTTTAGAGGGATATAGCACCATTGAAGACAGGCAAAATGAAGTTGCTAAACTGCATTTAAAGGTTTTCAGCTCTGAGAAGCCCACAGTTGGGGATAATACGGCTATATCCCCTACTTTGGAAGATGAGAAGCTAATAGAGATGGCCGGAAACGCTAAAGATGGGGAAAAATTTAAAAGCTTATTTTCAGGGGATACCTCAGGATATAATTCTCATAGCGAAGCTGATCAAGCGTTATGTAATATCCTGGCCTTTTGGACTCAGGAGAATGCCCAAATAGACCGTATTTTCCGGCAAAGTAGACTTATTCGTTCTAAATGGGATGAATATCATGGATCAGGGACTTACGGAGAAATGACAATTATCAAGGCTCTTGAGGGAGTCAAAGAGCATTATCAAGGGTCTCAGCGACAGAATAAAACCATTAAGGCAATGGATGCTTTAATCGAGGTTATTGATTATCTGGTCAATAAAGATGGGGATGCTAGATTAATCTATACTTCTCTTGATGAGCCCTATTTGTGGATAAGGATTGATGATCATTTTGAAATGATAAAGCTTAATCCGAAAAATAAAACCTTTAAAATGTTTCTCTTTGGTCAAGTTAAAGAGAGATATGGTATAACTCTGAGAGACGATGAAACATTTAAGAATGCCTTATTAGCTATTGAATATACTGCAAAGAAAATTACAGAAGCTAAGGGATTTGACCTTTATCCTTTAGAACTTGGATTTAGATGTACCTGGCATAACGATTCAGCATGGATTGATTGTTGCGGGCCTGATTGGACAGGAATTAAGATTAATGAAGATGGATTTATAAAATCTGATCTTCCTCCGATATTCCTAAGAACTAGCCTCCAAAAAGAGATTGCGGAACCAAATTATCAAGCAAAGCCAGAAGATTTTGATAAGATATTTAAATATATAAATGTAAGATATAAAGGCCACAGGTTGCTTGTTAAAACTTGGATTTGCGCGGCTATGATTCCAAGAATTAGAAATAAGTCTATTGCTCAACCTTGGTTATCTTTTACTGGTATTACTAGCGCCGGAAAAACTAAGGCCGGTCAATATGCAAAGAAAATTGTAGATCCGATTAAGGGAGATCTAAATGGAAGCGATAAAACTCCTCTTCCTAAAGAAGCAAAAGACTTGGCAGTAATTCTAAATAATTCTCAGGTTGTGCTCTTTGATAATACCGGAAAGAGAATTAACGACGAACTTTCAGATTTGCTATGTATAGCGGTCACAAGAGGATGTTTTAGAACCAGAAAACTATATTCAGATGATGAAGAAGCTTTATTAAATCTGAATAGCGCTATTATTATGACTTCAATAGCGAACGATAGTTTAAATGAAGATTTGTTAAATAGAATGATCCCTATTGAATTAAAAGGTTTTGATAAGGATAATAAAAGGAAGCCTGAGATTCTCCTAGATGAAGCCTTCGAAAAAGATCTTCCTGATATTCTAGGAGGTGCATATTGTTCTTTATCAAAGGCTTTTGGTAATATCGATCAGGTTTATGAAGAAGTATCTAAACTTGAAGAAGCTCCTAGACTTTTAGATTTTGCCGTTATGGGCGAAGCTTTATCACGTGTATGGGGTGAAAATAAGGGCTCATTTATCAAAGCTTACAATGAGGCACAAGGCAAGAAGTCCGCAGAAAATATAACTGCAAGTCCTGTGATAAATTCATTGGTAGGATATATTAAGAGCCTTGAGAATGGAGCCAAGTATGATAAAGAAAAGAATCGCTTTGATGAGCATGAGCCTTATACTTTCTATGGTCCGATTTCAAAGCTTGCGGTATGTTTGAGAGACTATTACACTAAAGAAAATGGCTCTTATCCTAATGAAAAGATGTGGCCTCAAACAGGTAAGGCTTTTGGAAATAAAATCAAAGAATCTATGATGGGGCTTAAGAATTCTGGCATAGATGTAATAGTTGATGAGAGGCAAACGAGCGGGGTATATTACTATACTATAAAAGCTTTAGACAAGATTAATGAGTCATTAGATAAGGCATGGTAATAATCGTTATCGGAAGGCTTTGAAGTCTTTAACATTTTGAAGCCTTCTGAAGACTTCAAAGCCTAATGATATCGATTTATCGCCTTTTTAAAGGCTTGAAGTCTTTGAAGGGATGAAACTCTAATACTTTCCTCTTTTTTGCGCTCTATATGTCCACAGGGTTCCTCTTCCCTCTCTTTTTATTTTTCTTTTCTTTTAAGAAAATAAAGACTTCAAAGACTTCAAGCCTTCTTGATTGTGGTTTAAGATTAAAGATAGTAAACCTAACTTCTGTGGACAATATCAAGTTTAATTCATGCCGCAAGGTTTATATATCTATAAATATATTAAAATTAATAATTATAAAACTGGTGATAATTTTATATGCCTCAAAAGTATGATTGGGCTTCTGTGGAAATGAATTATGTTCGCGGAATTCCTGATGAAGAAGGTAAAGTTCATTGGCCATTGCCAAATGATCTAGCTAAGATGCTTGATTGTAGTGTCGATTACATCCATACTAAGATCAGAGAAGGACAATGGAAAGATAAAAAATCTGCCTATCTTTTGAAACTAGAACTTTCTGATGGAGATTTTGATATAGAAGATCCTAAAGCGGAATATGAGAAGTTTCAAAGAAAAGCTTATCAAGCAGCATCGCAAGCATTGACTATTATTATTAAGAAACTTGATGTTATTATTAAGAAGCAAGAATATAATTTATCCGATTTAGATAAGTTAATGAAAATGCTTGAAAGAGTTCAATTAATTGCTAAAAATTCTATTGGAGATAATCTAGATGATTTTGAAAACGCGGCCTCTGAGTTTTCAAAATTAATGGCAAAGTTGAAATCTGATGAGAAAGAATCAAAGAACATTCCTGAGCCGTTGCCAGTTGTAACTGTAATCGATCTTTAACGCTCGCCTTGTTAGGCTCGCTCTACCTCGCCTGATGGCTCGGAGTGGCTTAGCCCCAAAAGGCTAAGCCTTTATTCTCTTAATAAGTTTATGAAGTTTGATAAGTATTCGTATAATTATATATCCTAAAATTATCTATTTTCATAAGCTATGCTGAATTATATTCTAGCTAACAAGTCATTCCATAGTCTTAGTACAGGAAAAACGCTTTTAGACAATAATCAAGTCTATTGCTATCGAAAATTGCAGATTCTATCAAAAAGTCTAAAATAGCCTATCGCGTAACATGATGAATGTTGAACTATTTCTAATTTCATAATCATGTCTATATGGATCTCAAGCCCTTCTGATAGTGGTTTAGCTCTTGATATGATGTATGCGATTCTAAACCAGTATTGGATTATTATAAACTCTAATAGACTTAATAATCTAACGATTACTTCATAAGTATTTTAAACTTAATAAGTTTTTAAATCTGTGCAAGTTCATTGAAGTATATAAACTAAAGACCTTTTTGCCCATGTCCTAAAATATCAAAGTTTAGGACTTTTGCGATCCTAGAGCCTTACAAAGATTATTAAATTAATATGATATAATTATCTGTGGCAAAATGGTTTTAGAACTTATGAATTCAGCTTCGCGAAGGGCTGGAAAGATACGATGAGATTGATAAGAAATAAATGATGCTTAAGTTTAATACTTCTTAAGTAATTGAATTATTAAGTTTATAAAAACATTTTTATTTATTTAACTGGGGCTTCCCCTTTTGACAGTTGAAAGGCGGTCCGCCCAACCGCTATATTTTTTGGGCCTTTTTTAGCCTTTTACCGAAAACTTTAAATATTAATAATATTATTAATTATATAAATTATATTTTAAATAATGGTGTTATCAAAATGTTAGATCTTCCAGTTGGCAAGGCTCGCTATTCAATTTTGCATTCAAATAAACGTCTCAACCTGTGGGAAGGCGCAAAGCGTTCTAGTAAGACTGTTAGCTCAATAATTCGTTGGATTGAATATGTTATCACAGCTCCACCCGGCCCGCTCCTAATGGTTGGCCGTACTCAGAAAACTTTAGAGAAGAATGTATTAGACATTATTGCGGAATTCGTAGGCCCTAAAAATTATAAATATAATAGAATAACTGGCGAAGTTTTTATTTATGGTCGAAAAATAGACGTTGTAGGAGCCGTAGATGAAAGCTCAAGGGAGAAAATTCAAGGCAGGACATTAGCCGGTGCCTACGGCGATGAAGTACCCCTTTGGCCCGAGTCTTTTTTTAATATGATGCTTTCCGGTTTATCAGTCAAAGGCGCTAAATTCTTTGGAACCGCTAACCCTGAAAGCCCTAGACATTGGCTTAAAGTCAAATATATTGATAGAATTAACGAACTCAGCTTAAATGTTTTTCACTTCTTATTAACTGATAATCCTTCGATTGATGCAGAATACGTCGAAAACCTTAAAAAAGAATACGTTGGCCTGTGGTATAGTAGGTATATCTTAGGTTTATGGGTTGCCGCCACAGGTGCAGTTTATGACAGCTTCGATATTAATAAACACGTTGTTAATGAATTACCTACGGAAAGGTTTGAAAAAATCTATTGTGCTTGCGACATTGGTACAAGTAATCCATCTTGTTTTTTGCTCTTTGGGTTATATAAATCTAAATGGCACGTTTATTCCGAGTATTATTATGATTCAAGAAAAGCAGGAAAACAAAAAACGGACCGGGAATATGCGCAAGACCTGGTCACCTTCTTAAGCGGAAAATTTCCGCAGAAGATCTTGATAGATCCGTCGGCTAGTAGTTTCAAGACAGAGCTGAGATCTCTAAAGAAATATCGTGTAGGGGATGCCCAGAACGAAGTTTTAGACGGTATTCGTATAACTGCAAAAGCGTTAGCAGATGGAAATCTCCTCATTTATAAAAATTGCACTAAATTAATAGAGCAAATTCAGTCATACACCTGGGATGAGAAAGCACAGGCAATAGGCATTGACAAACCTGTTAAGGTAGATGACCATGCCGTTGATGCATTGCGTTATGGTGCTATTGAAATTTTCAATCATAATTATAATAAAATGCCCGTAGATTTACCAAAGAAGTGATTTCATTGTTAACAAATATAAATTTCTTATCAACTGGAATGCCTTGGCCTGTTGACGATTTAGACACAAAGCTTAGACTTGAATCTTATGAAAAGCATAAACTTCTCTTTCAAGGCCATCATTCAAGCGTTTTCAGAGATTTGAACCGCCTTTTAAGAGAAGATGAAAGTTCCGTTTTAGCCTTCTCCCTTAACTGGCATAAAAGGCTCACTACAACCTTTGCAAACATGCTATGGGGTGAAGTTCCTAACATATCAAGTAAAAACGATAGCAATGGAGACTATCTTAAATCCCTAATAGAATACAATGATTTTTATAATACTGGTTATGAGGTAACTCTGGACATTTTAAGGTACTCTCCCGGCATCCTAAAAATAGGCTTTGACGGTGAAAGGGCAACTATAGAATCTCAAAACCCTGCCTTCTGGTATCCTGTGGTTAATCCAGATAATATCAAAAAGATCCAATACCACGTTCTAGCCTGGACCTTTGAAGAAATCGATTGGGAAGGCAAAAAGACTAGCTACATCCGCGAGGAGGTTCACAGTCGCGGGAAAATCGAAAACCGTCTTTATGAGCTTGATAACGGCAAAATAGGAAAGCAGATTAAACCAATTTCATCTCACCCTAGATATAAAACTCTTAAGGATGAACAAAACACCGGCATAAATGATTTTCTCATTATTCCTATCTTTAACTTGCAAACCTCAGATAACCCATTCGGTCAAAGCGATTATGAAGATATAAACTCATTAATTGAGCAATTAGAGTTAAGAATTTGCCAGATAACACGCATATTGAACAAACATAGTGATCCCAACATGGCCGGCCCCGAATCATGCCTTATCAATGATCCAGATACGGGAGAGCCTATTTTCACTAGCGGCGGGAAGTTTTGGCCTCTTGAAAGCGGAGAGAAAGCACCTGAGTATATAACCTGGGATGGCAAGCTTGATAGTGCTTTTAAGCAAATGGAATTCCTCTTAGATCAGCTTTATGCACTCTCTGAGACTTCTTCTGTTCTCTTTGGCGATCCTAAGAAGCTTCAAAGGGCGGATTCTTCCGCAGCTCTAAAAAGGCTCTTGATTAGCACTCTTTCAAAAGTAAACCGCTTGAAACTGTCAATTGATCCTAAAATACGCAAAGCCTTGAAAATAGCTTCTCAGATTGAGGTTTTAAAGAAAGTGCCTACTGCTGTGGAATTGATAAATATTAAAATCGACTACAGGGACGGCCTACCCGAGGACCCGGTAGAAATGGCTCAGATAGCAAATTTGGAAGGGACTGAAGCTGAGGAACTTAAAAATGAAATTGCAGTGGAATGAACTTCATTCCACTAAACCAACTCTGTTAGCGATGTGGACTTTGGGTTGTCTCCTTTAGTAATAGTTGTTAATATAAGCCTTAATGGCTGCTGCATGGTATAGTTCTTAGGAGAACCGCGCCATTCAAAAGGTATCTGTGGATAACTACCTAAGAATAATGCATGCACGCCAATGAATTCCTCTTTATATTCCGGCTTAATCCAAGCTATAAGCCACTCGGAAGGAGCCTCTTCACAGCTTTCATATATTGATGCTTGATCAACACCGTCGGGCTTTATTGAAATTCCTGATCCAGAGCATTTTAAATTATTTACTGATTTTATTACGTCGTTCTTATAATAATATCCAATAGCTCCATTTGCCTGCCAAGGTACAAGTCCATAGATTAGTCTCCAAGGACAATTGCAGGATGATGAATATTCCTCCGAGATGGCCTTTTCTCGTACCAAATGATCAAACATAAGTTTATCAATTCCTTTATCAGAGTATTTAATAAGGTCGATACGGATTGCAGAAATGTTATCAGATAACACTATTTGAGTGTCGTTTCCGTCTTGAATATCCTTAACCACATTCCAATTTTGAGGAATTTCAAAAGATATTCCATTATCCTTATACATCGTAGAATCATTTTGTGCTGAAGAAATAGATATCAATAACACCAAAACTAAAACGAAACCTATTCTCATAATTTTCAACCTTCCTTAATCATTCATTACAATATTCACTATTTATCCTTATTTAATTTCAATTATTTATATTCAAGCGCAATCTTTATATAGTAATAATATTATTATTTAAATATATTATTAATGGTTACAGAACCACCACAGAAATGTTTCTGTGGGAAATCTGGGAGTGTTTCTAAATGACTGATGAACCTGAAAAACAATTGACTTTCACGCAAGCAGAGTTTGATAAAATAATTTCAGATCGTCTAATGCGTGAAAGGGATAAAAATTCTGAATCTTTCAATTTACTAACGGCTGAAAATGAGACTCTTAAAGGCAAAATCACTGCAATTGAAACTGAAAATCTCATTAAAGAGGCCGGTTTACCTTTAGAATGGACTCAAAAATTGACTGGAAAGAATCAGGAAGAAATCAAAGCCGAAATTCAGGTTATTAAGACACTGGTTGAAAAATCTAAACCAGCGCCTGAACCGATAGGCAGCGACACAAATCCTGCAAATACTAAACCAGTTATAATTACTCGCGAATCTATCAAGAGAATGAGTCCACAGGAAATAAACACGAACTGGGAAGCCGTTCAAAAGGCTTTGAAGTCGGGAATATAGTAAAATTTAAAGAGGTTTAATTTAAATGACAATTAATGGAATAATTCCGGAGATTTGGGCAAGCCGTCTCTTGTATAACCTTAATAAGAACCTTGTTTACGCTCAACCTGGCGTTTGTAATCGCGATTTCACTGGCAGTATTGCCAATATGGGTGATACAGTCCACATTAACGGCATTGGCCCTGTAACCGTGCGACCTTACGTAAAGAATACAACCATAGCTGCTCCAGAAAATCTCAGCGATGCTTCAACTGCACTACTTATTGATCAAGGAGATTACTTTAATTTTAGTATTGATGATGCTGATCAAGCTCAAACTCAGCCAAAGGTTTTAGATTCAGCGATGAGCGAAGCCGCTTATGGTATTTCTGAAGTTGCAGATGATTATATCGCCTCTATCATGGTTGCCAACGTCTCTGAAGATAACGAGATAGGAAGCGATGCTTCACCTATCGTGCCGAACAGTTCAGAAGGAACGACCGCTTTCGATTATCTTGTGGACCTTTCCACAAAGCTTAATGAAGCTAATGTTCCGAAGACGGGAAGATGGGTTATCGTACCTCCATTTTTCACAGGTCTACTCGTGAAGGATGACAGGTTTACTAATATCTCTGCTTCTGGCAGTCCCGAAGCACTTCGCAACGGATTTATAACAAAGGCTGCTGGTTTTGACATTTTAGAGTCAAATTCTGTCCCAAACACCACAGGAACAAAGTATAAGATAGTTGCAGGTTACCCCGGCGCTGTAACTTACGCAGAACAGGTATCCAGTGTGGAATTGTACCGCCCTGATGACAGACTCGCGGACGCTTGCAAGGGCCTTCACATCTATGGTTCTAAGGTTATTAGAAACTCTGGATTAGCTCTTTTGACTGCAAACAAGAGTGCTTGAGGTATTGAGATGTTCAATAAGATTTTACCTGTGGTATTAGCCATTGGGCTAATAGCCTTTCTTTTTGTGGGAATGGCCGGAGCTAAGACCACGATTAACGAGAGTCAATGCGTTATGGATTCTTATGTGACTCCTGCGACAGCTACAGCTCTTAATAGCTCTTCTGGCATGCAAATAACCACTTCCAAAGACAACCGTCTTATTCTTCTAGTAGCCAACACCGCACAAGCTGCCGGTCTTAACGTGACCGTTCAAAAGGGAGTTTATTTCCGCTCTGGCTTAGGAAATCTAACCCTAACAATCCCTAAGAGTTCTTCAAGGCTTATTGGCCCGCTTGAAAGCTCAAGGTTTGAACAAGCCGATGGTAAGATTTATTTCTCGTTTAATAACACCAACGGAAATGTAATTGGATATAGATTGCCCTCTTCTTAGGGCCGTCTTATTTTTTTGAGGTTTCCTTATGGCAATTACTGATGCTGATGTTATAGAGTCCTTACAGATTTTAACCTCTGTGGAATCAGTCCAAACCGAGGCTCAAAGCGAAGCGACACCGGAAGAAGGCACAACATCCGATTTACTTTATGCAGAATTTTCAGAGCTTTTAGATCAAGCTGAAGAAGAGCTTCAAAATGATCTAATACGCCTTAATCTGTCCGCCGTTGCTGATGTTACCACAAAAAGAGCTTTGGCTTATCTGATAGCGGACTATATTCAAGTTGGACAGCCTGAGTGGAATGCGGCAAAAGTCCAATACAATCAGGATAGTAGCATAAGCAGGTTCGCGAATCGACAAGGCTCTTCATACTATTATAATTATCTAAGAACTTTAGAAAATGCACAAAAGGCCGATGAAGACTATAAAGAGCGCCGCGCGGGGGTCTTCATTACATGAAGCGTAGATTATTTAATATGCCTAATAAAATGATAATCTCCACAAGCACCGGCGGCGCTTCAACTGATGCTTTTTATAACTATGGCCCGGTGCCTTCCAGCACTGAAGTAACTGTGGAAGCTGGAACACTTGAGACGCCTTCGGCTAGCTTATACTGCATACTTAAGGATCATGGGTATTACAATGAAGTATCTATAACGATTAATATGCTCAATGGTGCTACGCCGGTTCAAAAAACTGTAACGTGGGATTTTTGGAATGGGGATGGATCACTTCATTCAAAGGCTGTAAGTCCATGCGCGATCACAGAAATTCTAAATTTCACGGCAACGTATAGCGGTTTAGAGCTTCCCGTAGCCGATCTAAAAATTCAGGCAAAAGACGCGGCTGGCGAGTTCATTACAATTCCCGGCGAGGATACCACAATTTACAACTATTATCCGTGTTATTTTCAAGAAGTGACTACTAAAAGCGATTTGCTCAATTTCGGTTTTGCTGGATTGACTACGGAAGCTCTCTATTATTGCCGAGTTTATCACGAAATGCAAACGTTAGACCAATTCCAGATTGAAGGCTATACAAAAGAAGTAGATGGCGCAACAGTAAATCAAAATTTTCAAGTGTTTTCTCTCGTTAGAAAAATAAAAGTGCCAGGCTCCTCTAAAGCTATAGCCTATGACTTCTTCGCGAAGGAAATAACAGGCTCTTAAGGACGTGATTTTTCATGATTTATAGATGGATTAAAATTGATATTGAACAAGATATAGATATTTCGGAAGCTGCAACTTTCACAATAGCAACTCCTAGAGCAGGATGTTGGCTTTCTGTGGCTAAAATGATGATAACTAGCTACTTCTCAAATCTTGAAGGCCACGTCTCCGAGATTCAACTTCTCTTCGGAGATGATGAAAAAACCGGAATGATGAACCTAGAAGGAATGCCTCTTAATATTGATATTGGCGAATATCATGAAGTCTTATCCGGCGAAGTAGATGAAGCCCTAAAGATTAAAACCACATGCAGCAGCGTTCAAGGTTATGCTTTGCTCTCGGAAAATGAAGGATAAGGATACATACCAAAAGCTTTTTCATTTAATCCCCTAATATTGATCGACATCAGGAGGGATCTGGTGAATTCCATATTAAAAGGCATAGGGACGATAATAGGAATATTGATTCTTGTAGGTATGTTTGGACATCACGATGCATCCATTCCTGCTGCTGAGACTAGCGGTTCTGATGCGAATACCAAGATAGCGTACACTCAGGACGGAAAAAATTTCGTAAGCAAAGAACGAGTAGAAGAAAATATCAAATACGGTTACGCAAATGATGGTGATTATAAAGAAGCACGAGTTCCTCTAAGTACTGTGGTAGTTGGTGCATCAGTTATTCCAACTGAAACGACTGAAGGAGTGGCACCATCTCAAAAACAATCATCCGTATCTAAGCCAACAACTAAAACAACACCTACCTCTACTTCTGAAAATAAATACATCCATATCAATTATGATGGACATTTGGTGGATAAGCTAGGATATTCAAATCCGGACCCCGGAAGAGCTTACTTGGTTATGAAGATAGATATCGAGAATCATGGATATAGTGGGGTCGGAACTAACCCCTATAATTTCAAGGTCGAAGCGGATAACATTGAGTACGACATATCTTCGGCAACTTACATTGGCCTATCTAATGCAGGATACCCTCGGCTAGAGGACGTAACCTTAAAAGCCGGTGGGAGAACATCGGGATATCTAGTGTTTGAGGTGCCAAAAGAAACTTCTCGCTATTCATTGACATATTCTGCCTGGCTGATGAATGTTAGATACAACTAACACCCGTCATGCTTTTTTTATAATTTTACAGGAATAGACGCGCTGCCCGCGCTTAACCTTTTTTAATCATTTAAAGTACAAATTATATATTTAATTTTATTTTATTTAAAAGTACCATATTAAATCCTTGATAGTTATTTTTCAAACAACCAGGAATCGTTTTATACTAGGTTCGCCAGTAATATCCTTGCAAAGACAATAGCTCATTGCCTGGGATATGAAGATAATGAACATCTGCAAAGACACTTTGCTAGGCTTAAAGCAACGTTGGAAAGCATGCCTAGGTTTGAAACTAAACTTACTTGATCTTGAGTCTATCACCGTTGGCCTGGCTTGGTTATCCCCGCACGGGATAGCGATTTCTCCGGCTGTTCCTGAATCGCTCCTTAGACGGAAGCTTGCTTAATCTATAAAAAGGTTCCCGCTCAATTGAGCATATCGGTTCTATCTCGTCTGAATCTTCAGGGGACTGCAGCCGAGGTTCAGCTAAAGAGTTGCCATTTCGGATATGGCAGAGCTGTTGAGGATCTTGTCGGCGTAATTGATATATCAATAATAAATCAAGTGGCTGGGAGGAATATCCTCCCATTGTATCCCACCACACTTCGCTAAATCATTCAATCTACACCCCATACAGCTTCTTGATGCCAGCTTTATCCCCAACATACGGATCTCTATCTACGCCTTTGTAATAGCCGTACATGACTTCATCGCTGGCGCTGCTGTAGTACAGGTCATCGAGCCCTACGAAATGACCCAGTTCGTGCAGCGATATGGTCTGAAGATCATAGCCTGTGCTTCCGTCAGTGCTCCAAGGCATCAGGCCATTGTAATAGCAGTCTGCAGCCGCGATCTTCGGGCGAGGCACCTTCGAAGCATCCTTTATCAATCCGCTTGTCCTGTACCATGTGACAGCAATGGCATTTGCAGTATCTCCCAATATGGTTCCGCTTGAGGTCCACTGATGCATCCATTTACCATCATTCAAGTTGGCTGATACATCTTCGCTTGTATAGGGACTGGCGTCTCCCAGCGTGCCGGAGAATAGTGTCTTTGTGGTTAAGCTGTCCCAGGTATTTGCAGCATTTTGAATATCGGTTCTGACATCTGCGAGCTGCAAATTGCCTGGCAAATTGCTATTGGCTACATATAGCTGGACAGGAGTTCTTGTATCCAGACAGCCGGTTATTCCGTATTCTTTATCATCGGTGACTTTAGCTGCACCTTTGGCCGATTGGCTGGAGTATTGGGAGCCATCTTTTTGGAAGTTAAAGGTGCCGATCCCGAACTCGCCTATATCTTTTCCGTTCTGGAATAGCCCCTTTACCATTAAGCCGGAATCCTTTGAATTGTCAACCTGTGACGAATCCAGACTGATTCCGTTGAATTTCGTCTCACCTGATGCAACCGCAATATTGGAGGCTACTGAATGCTGGGCCAGTGCGAGATTGCCTTGCCCATTGTATTCACCATAGACTAGAATGCTATTTGACGGGGCATCGATGATAGTCTCAGCACTACCCTCATTGCCGGAGACCTGGCCAATATGGTTTGCGGCAACGTATCCAGGGGATGCTATGCCGATTAATCTGGATGACATTGAGTCGTCACTGGATAGCTGTATCTTAATGCTATTTTCGCCATCAGACAATCCATTGCTAACTCTATTAACCTCATTTTGGCCATTTGCATTCTGATCCAATTTGATCATATCTTCATCGAGGGAAATCGTTGCACTGTAGGCAGTTTTTTGACCTAAGGTAGCATCTATTTGAAAACTGGCCGCATTCATGGATCCGCTTACGGTTACTGCCATGGATGTGCCGATGAGAATATTGGCCGTGGCTAGAATGTATATTAAATTCATATTCATTTGCTCAACCCTCCATCTGATTACGCTCGTTTTATTGCCATAGATAAATCCTCCGATTGGAGGGCAAGCCGGCAGATGATCAAGCATCCACGTGACTCACGCAGATCCAGTGATAGTACCCATGAATTCCGGTGCCCGTAACCTCATCAAACTCCTCCAGCTCCTGGCCGCAGATCTGGCATATCTCGCCATCAGGAACCTCTATCTCGCCGTCATTGCATAGTACTATTACCATTAGAGCCATTACAAAGGCCGGCGGGGAGGAAGAAGCTTTCGGGCAATTGGTCCTTAATGATCTAGTTTCAGTTACCTTTAAGTCGCAGGAGCGCCCCAGAAATAGCCGATGGCATTCTCGAGCGACAGACAGCCCATGAACAAGAACATCCTGATCAAGACCATTCAGACCATGAACCAGCACCTTCCCAGCAGAAGGCTGGACCTGATGCAGCTCTTGGCCATGGATAAGCCCGGAGTCAAAGGGAAGGACAATTCGTTTTTCATCATGGACAAAGCCGAGCTGGAGCTGCTCTCCCAGAGCCTTCCCCGCTTTCTCTGGAGCCGGCTGCGCCTGCCCATGCTGATTGAGATGTCCCCGGATTACGGGAGCGGCGCCGCCCGGGTTCAGGGCGAAGCCGAGGTGGAGGCTGTAGCCAAGATCCTGGGAAAGGACAGGCCGCGGGAGAGACAGATGATAATCTATCTTCCCGAAGTGCGGGAGCTGAGGAGGAAGCTGCCCACCACCAGCCAGTACGCCTTTGTGACCAATCTCCGGGAGAGAGATGTGGACTGATAGATTCTTATTCTTTAGGCACTAATAGTAATCTCTATGGCGGATAGTAATCTGGCGGAAGCTGCGAAGCTTTTTGCCATAAAGATGAACCTGGGTGCCTACCAGGAGGCAGCCAAGATCAAGTCCGATTTCGGCCTGCCCAATGATATGCTGCTGGGGGCAGCGCGCCTGGCCTACGACCTGAATATGAAAAAAGGCGAGTACTCCCTGGCCGCGGACCTGGCCAAAAAGTACGAACTTCCTGAAGCCCTGCGTCTTGAGGCGGCAGAACGCTCTTTTTCCAGAAAGATCGATAGCGAGTTCTATCGAGCGGCTGCCGACTACGCCAGGGAGATGGGCCTTCCTCAGGATCTAGTGCGGCAGGCTGCAGTTCAGGCATTTAACAAGAGCATGAGCTTCGGCCTGGTCAAGAATGCATCCGAGATCGCCAAGGAGTTTGAGCTGCCGGAAGAGATGCGCCTGCAAGCGGCCACCAAGTCCTATGATCAGCATATGAATGCCGGACTGTACCGCAAGGCCCTGAAGATCGCAGAGGAGCATAAGCTTCCCAGGGAATTGATTGAGGCCGCAGAAAAGAAGATGAAGTCCTCGTGAAATGAACGGAATGACAAAAGTCGTGCTTACCATCGGCGGCTCAGACTCGGGCGGCGGGGCCGGAATCCAGGCAGACCTCAAGACGTTCTGCGTTCTCGGCCTGCATGGAACCTGCGCCATCACCGCCATCACTGCCCAAAACACCCTGGGGGTGCAGAGAGTCTTTGGCCTGGACCCAGAGATCGTATCTGAGCAGCTCAGGTCGATATCTGATGATTTCCCGGTCGCCTTCGCCAAGACTGGAATGCTTCACACTGCCGATGTTGTGAATGCCGTCGCCGACCACCTGCGAGAGAGAAAAATTCCCTTCGTCCTGGACCCGGTGATCGAGGCGGAAGCGGGCGGCAGGCTGCTGCGGCCCGATGCCGTCCTGGCGCTGAAAGAAAAGCTCATCGCACTGGCCACGGTTGTTACTCCCAACATCTTTGAGGCCCAGGCTCTGACCGGGATTGTGGTTCGCGATAGGCGGACCGCAGACCTGGCCGCGAAAAGGATCCTGGAGACGGGAGCAAAAGCAGTAATCATCAAGGGTGGACACCTGGACTGCATTGATCTGCTGATGACCGAAAAAGAGGCCATCCTCCTGCCCGGAGAGCGGGTTGCAGGCGAAAACCATGGCGTAGGATGCACCTATTCTGCAGCATTAACTTCATTTCTCGCCCAGGGCTGTAGCCTGCAAGAGGCTGCCCGGCTGGCGAAAAGGTTCGCAGAAAGAGCTCTTTTAGGCAGCATGCGTCTGGGAAGAGGAGTTGGGCCCGTAGGCCATGCGTCGGCGGCGGCCGCGGTGGCTGGCTGGACCGGCTGCACCGACTGCAATCCCTCCCCTGGCACTCATTGATCACTCCCCGAGGACGGGAAGATATAAATTGATGAGGCAAGGATGCATCAAGGATTGCTCTAGCTGGAGTGTTGATTATGGGAAGCGTTAAGCCTAGTTATATCAAGAATTTCGCTATGGACCTGTTGAGAACCTACGAAAGCTCATTTAGCCCTGACTTTGAACAAAACAAGCTAAAAGTATCAGAGTACACAGATATCAAAAATAAGACCATACGAAATCGTGTGGCGGGATATATTTCCAATGTGATGCGGCAGAGACGCACTCGCCGAGGCGAGGTTGAGATTGATGTTTAAAGGCGTGTTTCCTGCTATAATCACGCCGTTTTTGAAAGATGAAAGCCTGGATGAGGTGGGACTGAGAAAGAACATCGAGTACCTGAGCAGTACCGGCATAGCAGGCATAGTTCCCTGCGGCACGACCGGCGAGTCGGCAACGCTGACCTTTGAGGAACATAAAAGGGTAGTGGAGATCGCTGTGGAGGCCTCCAAGGTGCCTGTCATTGCAGGCACGGGCTCAAACAATACCCGCGAGGCTCTGGAGCTTACGCGCCACGCCGCAGAAACGGGCGCAGCCGCTGCTCTATTGATCACCCCTTACTATAACAAACCTAATGATCGGGGCATGTATGAGCATTTCAAGACTATCGCGGAAAAGTGCGATATTCCTATTGTGCTCTACAATGTTCCCAAGAGAACCGGAATAGATCTCAAGCCGGAACTGGTCGCGAAGCTGGCCAAGGTCAAGAACATCGTGGCCATAAAGGAAGCCAGCGGAAGCCTCTCTCAACAATCTCAGATTATCGAGCAGACCCGCGGAAGCGATTTTGTCGTCCTGTCTGGCGATGATGACCTGACCCTTCCAACTATGTCTTTGGGCGCTCAGGGCGTCGTCTCAGTGGTGGCCAATGTGGCTCCCAGAAAGACGGTTGCTATGGTTGACGCCATCCTGAAGGGCGACATGGAGAAGGCCAGGTCGCTGCACTACGAGCTTGCCCCGCTGGTGCGCGCCATGTTCCTGGAGACCAACCCCATTCCAGTCAAGACTGCTCATAAGTATCTGGGTCTTGCCAATGGGCCGATGCGTCTTCCTCTGGGCCAGATGGCTCCGGAAAAGGAAAAAATCCTGAAAGAGCTGCTGGAGAGGCTGGGCGAGAGAGCATGACCCGCATCGCCATAACCGGTGCGCTTGGGCGCATGGGCACTCTGATCATCCAGGAAGCGGCTAAGATTGAGGGCATGCAGCTGGTCGCCGGATTGGATGCCATCGGGGCGGGAACAGTCCTCCCCGGAGGCATCGCCGTCAGAGATGCCAGCCAGCTGGAGTCTGTCCTGAAGGAGAGCAAGCCGGACGTTCTCATCGACTTCACCATTGCCAGGGCCGCGGTGGATAACGTCTGCACAGCGGCAGGTCTTGGAATCGACCTTGTGGTGGGAACCACAGGCTTTTCCGCTGAGCAGCATTCACGAATGAAAGAGGCAATTGACGGTCATGTGGCTGCCGTTATAACTCCCAACTTCTCTCTGGGCGTGAATGTTTTCTGGAAGCTGGTTGCCGATGCGGCTGCGGCTCTAAAGGACTACGATATTGAGATCATTGAAGCCCATCACAACCAGAAGAAAGATGCCCCCAGCGGCACAGCCCTGGCCACGGTGCAGGCCATAAAGACCGCTCTGGGCGAGAAAGAGGTTGTGTACGGTCGGGAAGGCATCATGCCGCGAGGAAAAGAAATAGGTGTGCACGCTGTTCGCGGCGGAGATATTGTGGGAGATCACACTGTGCTCTTCGCAGGATCGGGCGAGCGGCTGGAGATCAAGCATCAGGCGCACAGCAGAACGGCGTTTGCAAGCGGCGCAGTGCGAGCGGCGGATTGGGTGGCCGGAAAGGAACCGGGAATTTATACCATGGCTGATGTCCTGAAGTCAAGATGAACCGACTTGAGAGATCCAGCCACAATCTAATTTTTGAAGGAAATACTCTTGAGCCGGTTTCATTAGAACATAATACGGTCGGATTCTGCAGCCGGTGCGATCAGGATCTGGAGAGCCTGGCATATCATCGCACAGAATCGAAGTGGCTGGTATCGGCCAATTGCCACAATGATCACCTTGTTCTCTTGTGCTACGACAGGCAGTGGAACTGGCAGGGAGACTGTGACCTGGAAATCTATACGGAAACGGAAAAAGCGAGCGTATCCTCAATAGCCAGAGAGAAGCTGGAAGCGGTCTTCACGCAGGCTGAGATCAGGGACATGATAGCCTGCCAGCAGGGTTTGCCTTACACCAGGCAAAACCTCTATCGAGCGCGGGCAAAATATGAGAAATTCGAGAAGCTCTTCGGCATAGCGATAGATGTTTAAAATGATCAAAAAATTGAAATGAAAAAATAGATGGCATCAATCAAGCATTCTTGCTGCTCTCCACCAGCTCCTTGGTGGTGACAAAGCTCGCGCCTTTGCCTGCTGCATATTCGATGAACTTCTTGTATGCATCCAGGTATTCATCCCATCCCGAGACAGTATTGGTGAAGACGACTACCATTGGCTCGCCCTTGGCAGAGGATTGATCGAATGTGCTGGCAAGAAGATCATACCATTCTGTGCCATTCAAACCGGCATCCTTTGCAGCCTGATCCTTCATGACAAATTCCGGTCCTGCTGTCACCGGAACCACATAGAATGCGGACCCACTCATGAGATAGGGGCCAGTCTTGCCCTGGCTATCTGGCATCCCGGTATCATCTACCAGATATAATATCGACAGATCATCCAGAATCTTGTAGCTGCTCTGGTTAAAGGAATCGGGAGCCGGCAGGAATCCAACTACTTTGTTCTGCTTTCCGCCGCAGATATAATCATCTTCAATATATCTCTTGGTCTTGCGGAGCCTGGCATCCTGATCCTCAAAGGAGACCAGTTGATCGCTTCCATTCATGCCTCCCATGATCAGCTCATGGTTCTCTTTAGAGCCTAGCATGGTGACGTACAGCGGATACAGGGTATAGGCAATGTCTCCGGTAACGGATATCGAGACGGGCAGTCCTCTGGAATCCACCTCATTGAGCAAATTAATGGTGGAGTTCATCTCCAGGTTCTCTTTTTCCGCCTGGCTCTTGCCTTCTGCCTGTGGAGACTGCTGCATATCTACAATCACATTGACAACGCCAGATCCGCTTTCTGCTGCTACTATTGCAGAAAGCTGCTGTGCCATTAGTAAGGCTACTGCTAAGAATAGCAGCAATTTTTTTAGATACATATTTTGTTCTCCTGTTTTGGCTATTTTAAACATATTATGTGTCCAATTAAGATATACGACAAATCTTCTAAATTATTTGTGCGTTTCTTGCTAATAATACTTGTGGTTGTCTGTAATTCAAATCATCGCGCATAAAAATTAACCAGGAAATAATATCATTACAAAATCATTAATTTTGAATCTGTACAAAATAAATATTAAACTTTTGTTTTGCTAGTTGCATGTCGAATAAACATATAAATTGGAGTTTAGAAGTAAAGGCGAACCCATAGTTAACAATGGTTACAATATTGAATTAAACATATTAAATAATTAATTTTAACATATGTGAGATTAAGTTAAAATAGGTAATAATGAGACTTATAATTTGGTTATCTGGATTTATCTTTGACAGGATGTATCGAATGCTATTGCCTGCATCAATGAAAAAGATCAGAATATCAGGAAAAGATTCCCCATACAATTATCAAAAAATCTGAATAGTTATGATAATTATGTGGTCTGTTCGAAAAAATCTGAACGGCAATAGAAGTGAGATCACTCATTGGGATAACCGCATGAAAATCAAGAGATAAGCCAAGAAGAAAGGGATATGGAGGAAAGGATCATGTCGCATCGCAATAAAGCGATAGCATCAGCAATGCTTTTATCGCTGGTTTACCTGCTTGCAGGTCTGTCGTTGGGTGCAGTTGCAACCACGCCCGGCCTCACAGTTAGCCAGCTCGTAACCTCTGGACAGACTGTGACCCTCCAAGCTCCTTCTGGAGATTACATCTACCAATGGACCGCTGATACTGGCGGTGCTACCATTGGGCAGGCAACGACGCGGAGTTTCTCATTCAAGGCTCCCCTGGTAACTCAAGAAGAAGGCTCTAAAGCGGTCACAATCTCATTATACATCAGAACTATAGAAGGAGGTTGTGTCAACCAAACAAGTACTACTATTAATGTCTACTCACTTCCGGTTTGCGGCATAGGCGGACCTAGTTCGGTCGGACCATATGATACCGCAACCTACAGCTATACTGGAGGCACAACAGGCAGCAGATTGACATATGAGTGGAACGTTGACGGCAAGAAGATCAATGGAGCCAACGGGCCAAGTGTCGACATAGATTGGACCCAGTACAGTCCCGTTAACCATACCGTCGGCATGACACTGACCAAGGACTACTCCGATGTGGCCCCAGGTTCAACCAATCCGTTCCGCAGCATTAGCTGCACCTTCCAGACGAATGTGACTTACACAACCGGGATGCAGGTAACCAAGACTCCCTCGAAAACCTCGGCTGCAGTAGGAGAGAGCGTAACATATACCTACACGGTCCAGAACACGGGAACAATAGGCATAAACTCGCTTACTTTTGCAGATGACAAGCTGGGCAAGATCACCCCCCAGGCAAATTCGATTATGCCGGGAGCATCTACCACTGCAACCACCACCTACACCATAAAAGAGAGTGATCTGCCAGGACCCCTGAATAATACAGTAACTGTATCTGGCGTCGAGGACAGAACCAACAAGCCGGTCACTGCCACGGCCAACGCCACGGTGGCTCTGACCTATACGGCAGCATTGAATCTGACCAAAGTGCCCTCCTCCACCACTGCAAATGTCGGAGATAAGGTGACCTATAAGTTCACGGTAACAAACACCGGAAACGTCACAATAAAGGGCTTGAACCTTACGGATGATAAGCTTGGAACCATCAAGACCGATAAGAATGAACTTGCCCCAGGAGCGGTCGCCACTGCTACAGCAACCCATGTCGTAGTCGAGACTGATCTGCCCGGACCTCTGACCAACATCGCCACAATCGAGGGCACGGATGTCCTAAACCAGCCGGTTACGGCAACAGCGACTGCATCTATTGCGCTGACCTACACAGCAGGCCTTGAGGTGACCAAGAAAGCATCAGCCAATACCGCAAAAGTCGGTGATACGATAACCTACCAGTTCAGCGTAAGGAACAACGGTACGGTCACCATAAGCGGACTGGCTTTGAGCGATGATAAGCTGGGCACCATCACTCTGGACAGGACATCTCTAGCACCAGGCGAGACTGCCACAGGATCGGCATCACACGCAGTGGTCGAGACCGATCTGCCCGGACCGATCACCAACATTGCCACAGCTACCGGTACGGATAGCCAGGGCGTAGCAGTTGCTGGCCAGGCCTCAGCCACGGTCCAGCTTACCTACACTTCTTCGCTACAGGTGACCAAGACTCCTTCCACTAAAAATGCAAACGTGGGAGAGACCATAACCTACCAGTTCCAGGTTAAGAACACGGGATCGGTTACCATCAATTCGCTCTCACTCGCTGATGATAAGCTGGGAGGCGTCACTCTTGATAAGGCCACGCTTCTGCCAGGAGAGACCGCCAATGGCACGGCAGAGCATCTCGTAGTAGAAGGCGATCTGCCCGGACCGATCACCAACACAGCAACGGCCACTGGTACGGACCGACTGGGTGCTACGGTAACGGCTCAGGCCAAGGCAACTGTCGCCCTGACTTACACCGCAGCCTTAGAGGTTACCAAGACTCCATCCGCAACAACAGCAGCAATCGGTGAGACTGTAACCTACCAGTACGCAGTCCTGAACACCGGAAATGTGACGGTAGATGCCCTCACCCTGACAGATGACAAGCTCGGAGACATCACTCTGAATGTCGCCCGGCTGGCTCCAGGCGAGACTGCCACGGGAACGGCAACGCATACCATTGTCGAGGCTGATCTGCCCGGACCTCTGACCAACAAGGCCACCGCCAAAGCGACGGACAGCCAGGGTAAGCCGGTTACAGCTCAAGCTACGGCTGCCGTTGCTCTGACCTACACATCCAGCATGACCGTCAGCAAGGTGGCTTCCAGCACAATGGCCAGAGTTGGAGAGCAGATAACATACACCTATACAGTCGAAAATACGGGAAACATCAACATCAGTAGCCTGGATCTAAACGACGATAAGCTGGGCAAAGTATCCGTAGACAGCACTAGCCTGGCTCCCGGCGAGAGAGCAACCGGCACAATCATTTACACTGTGCTCGAAGGCGATCTACCCGGACCGATCACCAACGTCGTAACCGCTACGGCAAAGGATATTCTGAAACAGACGCTAACAGAAACGGCAACGGCTACGGTTACACTGACCTACACGGCCAGCATGACCGTCAGCAAGGTGCCGTCAAGCACTGCGGCAAGAGTAGGCGACAAGATAACCTACACCTACACCATAGTGAACACGGGCAACGTTACCCTTAAAGGCCTGAGCCTGAGCGATAACAAGATCGGCGCAATAAGACCTGCCAAGAACTCTCTCGCTTCAGGAGAGACCACTACCGCCACCGCCACCTACACAGTGCTTGAAGGCGATCTGCCCGGACCGCTAACCAACGTCGTAACCGTATCAGCCACAGATAGCCAGAACCAGCCGGTCACCACCACGGCTACGGCAACGGTTACCCTGAACTATGTAGCCAGCATGGCTGTGACCAAGGTGCCGTCCAGCGCAACGGTTCCCGTAGGCGGGCAGGTAACATACACCTACACCATCGTGAACACTGGGAACGTTACCCTAAATGGCCTCGCTCTGAGCGATAACAAGATCGGCGCAGTAACACCGGCACAGACAACTCTCGCTTCAGGAGAGAGCACAACGGCTACCGCTACTTACACGGTGCTGGAAAGAGATCTGCCCGGCCCGCTGACCAACATCGTAACCGTATCGGCCACCGACAGCCAGAACCAGCCGGTCACCGGCACGGCCACGGCAACCGTCGCCCTGACGTACACTACAAAACTGGATGTCACCAAGGAAGCATCGACAAGCAGCGCCGCAGTAGGATCGACCATAACCTATACCTACACGATCCGAAACTCCGGAAGCGTCACCATAAATGGTCTAGCCATGAATGATGACAAGCTCGGCAACATCGCCCTGGAGTCGAATACCCTTGCCCCAGGCGCAAATATCACCGTGACGGCAACTCATCTCGTCGTCGAAACGGATCTGCCCGGACCGATAACCAATACGGTGACTGTGACTGGTACGGACAGCCAGAACAATCCCACCAGTGGCACGGCAACGGCTACGGTCACCCTGACCTATACATCGTCCATCAGCCTTGAAAAGACCGCTACATCAGCATCGCCGCTCTGGATAGCAGGAGGCGGGGCAAAGATCGGCGATGATATCGTCTATACCTATGTGGTATCCAACACAGGTACTACTACCGTTAGCGGTATTTTGGTCACCGATGACAAGCTTGGCCAGATCACCCTGGACAGAAACACTCTTGCTCCAGGTGAGAAGGCCACCGGCACCTCTACGCATAAGGTCGTCCAGGAGGACATGGGAGAGGAGCTGAAGTCAACCATCGTTAATACGGCCACATCTACGGGAACCTCTATAGGCCAGCCGATAACATCAAACGTCGCCACAGTTACGGCAGGCGTCTACAGAGATGCAATCAAACCAACCCTGGAATGCGTCTCTTATACTGGAGTGAGCACATCCGAAAAGAATAGCGAACAGGCTACCGAACAGGCTGCCAATATGGAAGGAACTTATACCGCCTTCTTCGGATACGTCAACACCAACAGCGTTGCCGTCAGCCTCTCGGCTGGAAAGAACAACCAGTTCACGCCACCTCCAGATGACCAGGGACAGCCCACAACGTTTGAACCGGGAACCCAGAGCGCAGCCTTTGCGGTGGACTTCAAGGGCAACTCTCTGGTATGGCACCTGGATGGAAACATCGTAGAGGCCAATAAGAACTCGCCCGGATGTTCGCAGGCTGGCTGTGGCCTGGATGGGCCTGGAGCACTCTGCCGGAACAAAGAGGAGACCTATAGCTACACCGGAAAGGATGATGAGATATTCAAGCACAACTACGACTGGTTCATGGATGACAAATCCGTCGGCAATGGCAAGAGCATCACAATCTCCGGAAGCAATTTCGAGATGGGCGAGCATAAGCTCAAGGTGAAGGTCGACAGGGATTACAAAGAAAAGCGCTGGTCCAGTGTAGAGTGCAGCATGGATGTCAAGGTCATACCCGAACCGAACGCAGACATATCCATGACGGAGGGAGAGAGTTAGGTGAAGGCTGAGGATAAATAAGTCCAAAAAGATGAAGATCTGACTCAAAGCACCTGGCGGCATCTCTGCCCCAGGTGAAACCTTTTTCAATATTTTTATCTATTCAAAGAGACCTGTTTTTATAGATTTGCGAATAAGCCTTTCTGAACACTGGTGAGATTATGAATGATATGAATAGCCTGAGTATTGGATCTCCTTTGGTCATCCTGGCCGTTTTGGCGATGAGCTGCACGGCATGTGCCTCGAATGATGTTGGCTTTGGGCCGCAAACGACAGGCGGAGAGCCGCTATGGAGGCTGCTTACTGCCTCCGATGCCGTGAACAGCAACCTTTCCAGAATAGAGACCGCGCTTGCGGATGCCAGCCTCGCACTCACAGAGACCGGAATTGACGGGCCTGCGGCTAATGCAGTTCTGCTAAACCTCACAAGAGCAGACCCCTCTGTAATCGACTGTGTAACCATTGATGTCGGCGGCATCGTGCGGGAGGTGCAGCCGCAATCATTCAAGAGCGTTAAAGGAGAGAACCTGTTGGGGCAAAGCCAGGTGAATGATACAATAAGCACCGGAATGTATTCAGGAATCCATTTCATAAACGCGGTAGAAGGATTGCAGGCAATTGATTCAGAGATGCCGGTCTTTGACAGAAATGGAACGCTCATCGGAACAGTCAGCCTGATGTTCAATAGCAGCCAGTTCTTTGGAAATGTCCTCGAGCCATTTCAGCCAGCCGGAAATTCCAATATTTGGGTGAGCCTGGCAGATGATGCCACAATCCTGTTTGACCCCGATCCTTCGCAGGCATTCTTCAACAAAAGCTCTTCTCTGTACCAGGATTACCCAGAACTCCTGAGACTTTTCGATAGGATGGGCCTTGAGAGAACAGGCTATCAAACCTATGATTTCCTGGACGAGGCCCATTCCAAGACTATAAAGAAGGGTTGCTACTGGACGGCCATCCCCAACAGGGGCACTGAGATGAGGCTTGTACTTACACTCGAGATCTGATAGACCGGAGATGGCCGGAGTGTCTACCTGGGTCGCCAGGAAGGCTGCAAATCTGCTCCACCGTCGCGGAGGGGTGACAATGTGCAGTCCCCTCTTCCATTTCCCCCGGGACTGTGTCCAGGCTTTTTCGATGAACAGCCATTTATATCAAAGGTATCATATTAACTTGCATAAACGGGCCAGTCTTTCCCAGATTGATGCTGCGGAAAGTTCAATTTTGCCCTGCGATCTGCAAGCAGATGCCCGGGGGAGATAATGGAGAGCTTCAATAAGGTGGATGATTTAAGGAATACTTGGCCGGACAAGTTTGCCACAGACGAAGAGATATTTAGTCATATCCATGCAGGCAATAAAATCTTCATAGGTACAGGCTGTGGCGAACCCCAATATCTGGCTCAGGCACTGGTGAACTACGTCAGTCGCAATCCTAAAGCGTTTTTCGGTATCGAGATCATTCACGTATGGACTGTTGGCGCTGCACCCTACATGGATGAAAAATTTCGCGACAACTTCCGGATAGATTCATTCTTCATAAGCGAAGGCACGAGAAATGCGATCAATATAGGTGCTGCAGACTACACACCTATATCGCTTTCAGCCGTTCCCGGTCTCTTTCGAAGAGAGATCATACCAATAGACGTAGCATTAATCCAGACCACTCCTCCCGATAAGCACGGATATATGAGCCTGGGGATAAGCGTAGATATTGTAAAGGCTGCCACCCAGAAGGCATCGTTGATCGTGGCCCAGATAAACTCCCATATGCCTCGTACCCAGGGTGATGGCTTCATAAATATAAAAGATGTAGATTTTATTATCCCTCACGATGAACCATTGTTGGAATATGCAGTAGAAGACCCGGGGGAAGGCATCAAAGCAATAGGCAAATATGTTGCCAGGATCATCGAGGACGAATCAACGCTGCAGGTTGGATATGGCATCATACCCAATGCTGCGATCGCATATTTGGGGGAGAAAAAGCATCTTGGTATACATACTGAGATCTTAAGCGACGGCATCATTGATTTGATGAAAAGGGGTGTGGTTGATAACAGCAAAAAGTCCATAGATACGGGAAAGACGATAGCATCCTACTGTATGGGCAGAAAGGAAACTTACGAGTTTCTGGATGAGAATCCAACAGTCTCATTTAAAACCATCGATTATGTAAATAATCCCTTGGTTATTGCCAAGAATAAGCTGATGACTGCCATCAACAGCGCCATGGAGATTGATTTAACCGGTCAGGCCACGGCAGAATCATTGGCAGGGACATTCTACTTCGGCATCGGAGGTCAGGCAGATTTCATGAGGGGTGCCGCGCTTGCGCCGGGCGGCAAGAGCATTCTGGCCCTTCCCTCAACCGCCATCAATGACACCATTTCCCGGATAGTGCCCTCCTTGCGTGAGGGGACTGGTGTAACATTTACCAGAGGCGATGTGCATTATGTAGTTACTGAGTACGGCATAGCATATCTGCATGGCAAGAACATCAGGGAACGAGCCATGGATCTTATTGCCATCGCTCATCCCAAATTCAGGCCGTGGCTCATTGAGGAGGCCAGGAGACTTCTGCTCATCTACAAGGATCAAGCGTTCGTATCCGGGCCGAATGGGGTGTATCCGGAGGCTTTAGAGACATTCAGAACCACCAGGAGCGGGCTGCATATTCTCCTCAGGCCGGTTAAGATCGGAGACGAGCCCCTGATGAAGGACTTTTTCTATGGCCTTTCCAATGAAAGCATGTACAAGAGGTTCATGTCCGTTCGGATGGATATGCCCCATGATCGGCTGCAGGATTTTGGATTAGTGGACTATGCTAATCGTATGATGATCCTGGCCATTGTTGAGGGCGATAGCAGAGAAACCATCGCCGCCATTGGACAGTATGAGATAAATAAAAAGATGCATGCTGCAGAGGTGGCTTTAGTGGTAAAGGATGAATATCAAAATATGGGCGTAGGCCACGATCTGCTGACCTATCTTACTCGCCTGGCCAGACGACGGGGCATGTTGTGTTTTACTGCTGAGGTCTTAGTTGAGAATAAGCCGATGCTCAATCTCTTTAAAAATATGGGATTTGATACGGAAAAGAGAAGTGAGGATGGGGTCTACGAAATGCGCATGACGCTTCGAGATCTTGAGGGTTAGCCTGCGAAGTTGAGAAATATCGGCCAGCAACCAGGCGATCACTGCTCTTTTAGCGCAAGTTCGCCGGTGCCTGAGAAATCGACAACCGGATTGGAGTCGATGGGATCCGGAAATGAGGAGATAATCAACTGGCCGCTATAGACCTTTTTGCCCTTGTGAAATTCTGCCTTAATGGGCTCCTTTATTTGAATGGGCTTGGACTTTGCTTTCACTTGCATCATGGCACGGAGGTCTGTCTGCGAGATAATCGCTTTGCCATGCCATCTCTCTTTTCCATCATCTGGAATGGTCAGCTCTATAATCCAATACTTCAGGGATAACGGAAAATCGTCCCACACCAGGCGACCATCGCGGCCAATTATCTTTGACGTTGACATATGGATCTATTGCATCTGCATGATCATAAAGGCCATAGTATTTCCAAAGAGGTGAAGATCATAAAGAACTCTCTCATGGAGGAATGGTGTTTTCAGCTGGCGCGCGCCTAGGTAGAGAAGCCCACAGGATTCCAGTCCAGCGACTCTTCAAAACGAGCAACACATGACCTGTATATCCATTTACCAGGGACTACAAATCGTCCTGCAGCTTTAAAACTGCCACAAAAAATGCATTGTTCCATTTTTTCTTAACCTCATTCATCTCTGCAAGTATAAGACACTGCCTAAGGTGAAATTAGATTCTTGGATTATCCTGTCTCCAATGCATGCTGGAAGATGCGGCAGCATCGGATGGGAGCTTCTCGGGAAAAGCACACTGCATTACTAAGGAGCTTATCTGAGAGCCACGCGCTCGCTTGCTCTCTCGCGTGGACGCAAGGCTTGGCGAACTATCTTGCCCATCTCGCAGACAGAATCATTATGATATCCAGAAGGGCATATCATAGTTGCATTTAACCTCGGCCAAATCTTCATTCTTCGGCTTAGCAGTGAGTGCAGGATCCCGGCGTTATCTCGAATTAGGTCTCAATCTTAACGTTGTGCCTCTCAAAAAATTCGATTAACGCTTCCTCTACAACTTCACTCTGGGCACGCATGCTGCTCTTTGTTTTTGCAGTATAAACCTTGAGCGTCTTGGCTATGGGCTCGGATAAGGTCAATGTTGTTTTGGGCATTATCCTTATCAAACGGTACATGATGTATATATAGATTATGATGTATATCTATCTATGTACCAAAAGCTTTATATTTAAAAATATAGTATTATGGCAGTGGCAGATTATGTTTAACTGGAGAATTTTAAATGCAAAATAAGAAAGATAAGAGAACAAAGGATGTTGTAGTGAAAGCAACGTCTGATGTTGGAAAGTCCGTGGCATCTGGAAGCGCAGATGCAAAGAAGGGGGCCGCGAATTTGGGGAAGAAAGGGACGCCTGGCAAAGGTGATGCAAGAAAAGGATGGAAAAAGTAGGAGATAACAAGCGCTCATGCAATAGCGGTCTTATGGATGAAGTGCAAAAGACCGCTAATAATGACAGATAATGTTTATCTAGAATTGAACCGTTGACGCATAGCATGGATCAACGCCGCAGATTTTGTATCATCTTCGCAGCGATTATCTTTGTCCTGGTTATCTTCGCAATATATATTAGCAAAGATTTTATATCGACCATTCTTTTAAGCTTTCTTATGGCATATATTTTAGATCCAGTATTCATGTATTTATCCAGGAACATCGGTAACCACCGTCGAGCATCTGCTTTAGCATCCATATTGATAATATTTTTTATACTAATATTTGTAATATTTGCGGCAGCCGATGCTCTCATAACTGAGATGTCGAATTTGCTGGGCTTGGGTGGCATAGCTTATCTTCAGATACAGGCATCCAATTTTTCCATCGCAATCAACGATCTTTCTGAGATGTACCTGCCGACTCTGGCTGCAAACTATGTGAAGGGGATAGGTGACATTCCCACCGCCCTGATCATAATGGTCCAGCCAATTTTGCAGGACCGCATTATGAGCTTCGCCTCGAACCTGCCAATATACTTCACTCAGTTTCTTCTGGCAATAATCTTCACCTATTACTTCCTTGTTGACGGCAGACGGATAATAGAAGAATTTAAAGAGCTGATTACCGAAAAAGAATTAACTACACATCTTCTTGTCGAGCTGAATCTCATTTATAAGAGCCTTTTCCGGGTTTTTTTTCTAAACTCTCTTCTGATCGGGATCACAGGGGCATTAGGATTTCTCTTGCTCGGCGTACCTTACCCACTGCTATGGGGCATGATAATAGCTGTAGTCGCCCTGGTTCCAATGGTAGGACCAGAATTGATCTTCGGGCCGATTGCAATTTACTATCTGTTGACTCAGGAATATACCACGGGCATAGCCCTATTGGCCTTCGGGATAATCTTCCTCACTGTAATCCCCAATAACTTTGTTCTTCCTCGCCTGGCATCAGCGAGCGCTTCAATCCATCCCCTCATCACCCTCATGGCATTTACGGCACCAGTCTTTGTTATCGGAATAGTGGGCGTGATAGTTGGCCCCGCGGTCTACGGCTTCATACTGGCAGCTTATAGGACAATGATATACTTTAGAAAAGTGACATCTAATACAAATGCTAAAGCTACTCAAAAAACAGATTAATAGAGATTGATTGCATCAAGTCTAAATCGCAGAAATGCATAACCATCAATCTCAAAAATTTTTAACCATACCCTCAGAGATACAGGCTTTGTTGACCCCGCTTAAGCTTGGGCAAACACATCCACAACAACCACATTGCTGGGCTGGTTGTTAACCACAAAGTAGAGCATGTGTCTTCCAATTTGGTCGGCATTGAAGTTCATGGTGTTATAGCCCTGGTTGAACTGATATCTGCTGTACTTCGAGCTGGTTGTGTCGGTCTGGATCATCTCATAGAAACCGGCAGGTCCTTCAACTGGTGCATAGGCGATAAGCTGCAGCCAGGTTCCAGCAGGGCTCACCACATACTGTGTCCAGTTTGTTGCTCCTTGGATCCAGAGATCGTTGGTCTTGGATGGCACGGTTGATGCATATTGGGTGAATGGCAATCCAACACCTGCACCGTAGTACACAGTAGAAGGTGTTTTCTGAGTTATATCGAATCTGGTAGGATTGCTTATTATCCCGCCAACTACAGGTGTACCGGTGGTTTTATAGTACTCTGTGTAGGGAGAGAACGTGATGTAGCTATACGCTTGGCTGTAGAAGGAACCACCAGTCGAGTACCAGGGGAAGTCAGGGACAGGCGTATCGAGCCACTGTAACATGCCGGCCAGTCCTGGATCGGAATTTGTGCGAGTGTATACTTGGCCCATGTTGGGACTGATCCAATCTCCACTGGATCCCATTTTGCTGTTATTGGAGCTTTCGCCTAGAGGGTCTGACTGTGCGAATGCCTGAGATGCAAGGCAGACGATTACGGTCAAACACATTAAAATTTTGCCATAATTCATGTTTAACACCTATTATTTGCAATTCCACATTCTAATAAGACGCAATCGCATAAAAAGCTTTTGGTATCATGGTATTTAAAGTCCATAAGCTTTACATATACAAAATTGATAAATCAAAATGTAAAATCAAGACGACTACAGAGTTTAATAATGAGTAATATTCTATAAAAATTTGTTGAAACTCTGAGAATAGCAGCCTATGTCTTTCCTGTTCGGTTTAGCTCCAAATTCCCAGCTGCAATGTCGCCATATGGAATGAACCACCAAAGATAAGCGATAATACTGCCAGGATGATGAATACAATTATCAGCCATTTGGCAATATCCATTGATATGCCTGCACCACGTACACCCATTATTCCAAGTATCAGAGCTATTGCAAAGAACACTACTGCCAAATAGAGCAAGTCCACCATTTCTTTACACCGCCGAAAAATTGATTATGGTCCTGAAACTGCTTTGTTCATTTCAATGCATCATTCATCATTTTTCCTATTTCGGCTTTTCCCTTTTCAGCATCAGCCTTTGCATGTGCCAATACATTCTCGACATCAGCCTTTGCTTTCTCTGCATTAGCTTTAATGTCAGCCTTTGCATAAGCCGCCTTCTTCCCCAGCTCATCATCAGGCCCAAATTTTGCCTTTGCTTTTTCTATATCAGCCTTTACATCCGCCTTTGCATGTGATAGCTTGTTTCCTAAATCGGACATGACTTTCTTAGTATCAGCTTTCGCCTTCTCTATATTTTCATTTGTCATTTTTTGATTCTCCATTTTATAATCTAAAGTCTAATAGGATGTTATTGGATAAAAAGCTTTTGGTATCTAAATTTTTAGACACGTAAGGTTTTGAAATGCTGAGCTTTGCAATAGTTGACAATTCTCCCTTAAATTCGGCGATTCCCCGCAAATTCTCTGATTACCTGGATCATAAAATAAGTTAATATACAATGTCCAAGACTTCAATCAAAGGAAAATCCAAGTTGTGGCAAAGAGAATCATCCTGAATAGGAGGCAGATGAATTGACTGGCATTGTTTTAACCGAAAAAGATCTGGATGTGGAAGAGAAGAAGGTATTTGGCCGAATCATAGACATGTGGAGCCTGGGAAGCAAGGCTGATCCCTATGCCCAGAGCACCAAGTCAGAAGTCATAAACTACTCCAAGAAGGACGGGCTTTCTGAAGAACAGATATTAAGAGTTTTAGAGAAACTGGTGGATTATGGCCTGATCCACATAGATGAGGTGGATGGCAAAGCATATATCAAGTATAATGTCGACGCGGCCCATATTGTCAAAGAGCTTCAGAAAACCGAATATGTCAATAGCAGAAGGAAGTTCATACCACCTCATCATTGAGATGATGTGTTCGGAGGCTCCTTTTTCCGGTGGCCTCCGAGATTGACCTCTACGAAATGCTCCCTTTGATCATCAACCAGGTGTACCGTCTTGTCGCTCTGCGCCAGACCGTCAATCGTCACACCTACCAAGTCTGATCCATTCTCCACTCGCTTAACCGTGATATGGTAAAAAGTCTCACGGTAGCGGTAATGCAGGCGAAACGACTTCCAGCCATCAGGAAGACAGGGGGAAAAGCTCAGTCTATCAACCTCCATCCTGACTCCAAGCAGCGATTCTACGATGAGGCGATACATCCAGCCGGCAGCTCCTGTGTACCATGTCCATCCGCCTCGTCCGGTGTGCGGCACAAGGGCATATACATCTGCAGCTACGACGTATGGCTCAACCCTGTAGACCTCAATCTCTTCCGGGGTCGAGCCATGGTTAATAGGGTTTATAATAGACAATAGCTCCCAGGCTCTGCTGCTGTCGCCCAGAGCCGCAAATGCCATAACTGCCCATATCGCGGCATGAGTATACTGCCCGCCATTCTCCCTCACCCCCGGAATGTAGCCTTTAATGTAGCCGGGATCTGAGTCGGACTTATCGAAGGGTGGCTCCAGTAGTTTTATCAGCGAAGCATCCCGATTGACAAGAAGACGATTCACCTGTTCCATCGCCTCCTTTGATCTTTCCTGATCTGCGGCCCCAGAAAGAACCGACCAGCTCTGAGGAATGGAATCAATCCTGCACTCAGAATTGGCCGAGGATCCGAGTGTCTCTCCGTTATCGAAGTATGCGCGCAGATACCAATGGCCATCCCACCCGAACTCATCGATCTTCCGGCGCAGATCAGAGGACTCGCTGCGGCATAGACCTGCGAATGTTTCATCGTTGCGCATCATGGCAATTTCTTCGAATTTGCTGAGCACATCATAAAGGAAGAAGGCCATCCAAATGCTTTCCCCTGTTCCCTGGTAGCCAACGCGGTTCATAGCGTCGTTCCAATCTCCCGTCCCCATGAGCGGCAGGCCATGCTGACCAAACTGCAAACTCCTCTGAATGGCTCTAACACAGTGCTCGTAAAGGGATCCCGACTCATCAGACCAGGCCGGCAGATCATAATACGCCTCCTCTTCAGGCCTCAGTGGCCGGCCCATGACGAAGTTGATACGCTCGTCGAGCACACCAATGTCTCCAGTTGCTTTGACATAGCGGTGAACTGCCAGAGGCAGCCAGAGACGATCATCGGAACTATGCGTGCGCACGCCGCGTCCCGATGGCGTGTGCCACCAGTGCAGGACGTCTCCTTCCACGAACTGATGGGCTGCACAGCAGAGGAGGTGATCGCGGAAAAGCTTCGGCTCTGCGTAAACCAGAGCCATTGCATCCTGCAACTGATCCCTGAAGCCGTAGGCTCCGCTTGATTGATAGTATCCGCTGCGCGCCCACATTCGACAGGCTAGTGTCTGATAGAGAAGCCAGCCATTCGTGAGCACATCAAGGGCCTTGTCCATAGTCTCTACCTGCATGATGCCAAGGGTGCGGTTCCAGTAGCTGCAAACCTGCTCCAATGACATCTGGGCAGGAGCCGACCCGCGAAAACGTTTGATCAGGCGGCGTGCATCTTTCTCATCTCGCCCGGTTCCGCAGGTGAAGACGATCTCGCTCTCCTGCCCCTCAGCCAGAGCGATTTTAACCTGCAGTGCTGCACATGGGTCCATGGCCGCACCGGCTCTGTTGGAAAGTCGTTCCTGTATTAGCGCCGCAGGTCTGACGATGTTGCCGTTTCGTCCCAGGAATTCAGTCCGATCACCTGTGAAGCTGCTTATTTCCATGTTCACATCCATGAACATAATCCTTCCCGGAAAATCCGTGTTATACGGGTTTCTGGCAAAGAAGGCACCCGTCTTTGCATCAATCTGTGTAACTACATGCATCTGTGTCTTGGAGCGAATCTCTCCCAATACCAGCTCGAGATAATCGGTCACAGAAAGCCGACGGGGCACATCGGACTCATTGCGAACCTTCAGGACGCAAAACTTTATGGGAGCGTCTACTGCCACATATACCCACATCTCTGATGCAATCCCGTTCTCTTTGTGCTCGAAGACGCTATAACCGAAACCGTGCCTGCAGCTGTAAGGCGTCTTGCCACGGGCAGGCATGGCAGTGGGTGACCAGAATTCTCCGTTCTCATCATCTCGAATGTAGAGAGCTTCGCCGCTGCAATCGCTCACCGGATCGTTGAACCATGGGGTCAAACGGAATTGTTGAGAGTTCTCGCCCCAGGTATATGCGCTGCCGCATTCAGAGATCACTGTCCCAAAATGGGAATTTGCAATCACATTAGACCAGGGTGCCGGCGTGGTCTGTCCTGGAGCTATCCTGATTACATATTCGCGTCCATCTTCTGTGAAGCCGCCAAGACCATTAAAGAATATCAGGTCTCCACCCAAAGACTCGATCGCCTTGTAGTTCTCAGACAGCACTGTCTTTTCCGTTTTTAAAAGAGGAACTTCAGGCGAGATTCTGCTATCACGCTCGAGCTGCTCCTCAAGTGTTCCCAGGTCATCGGTGAATACGGCGTGAGCTGCAGCTTGTATCAGGACTCCCGCTTCGTCTGAGATCTGGTCGGTGTGTATTAAAAAAACACCTCCGGATAGCTTCTTAGCGCAGGTGTCAGTGCTAACAGAGATCTGGCTCATAATCTCATCCTGGAGCTCCTGCCTATAGCCTGAGATTTCTTCATTCCAGATCACCAGATCTACTGCAATCCCCATCATCTGCCAGTAGGCGTGAGCCCTCAGGAGCTGATGCGCCAGATCGATGCAAGACCTGTCTTTGATGCGAAGGAGGACAATTGGTATATCGCCCGATATGCCGAAAGCCCACAGGCCGGACTGGCCTACCCGATTGCTCAAGAGGACGCTGGAGCTTGCGCGCCAGTTTGAGCAAGGATAAATTATTGCGCCGGCAAGACGCATATAAAGACCAATATCGGCATCGGTGATGTTGAGATGCTGGTTAATCATCTGATTGTGAGTCCAGGCAAGGCTGTGGACGCGTTTTGCCATGCGAAGATCACTATATTTATCAATTAGTTCACTGGCCTGCTCTTGGGTCTCTGCCATTCCCGTGATGAAGTTTACCCTGCAAGTCTCTCCTGGCTCTATTGTGACAATGCATCTGATGGAAACTATCGGATCCAATACGAAGCCATCAGTATTTGAGAGGCCTATTGCTCCAGTCATTGCCGCAGGATTGGCAACAGTCCTTCCTCTTCCTATGAACTTGGTGCGATCGGTCTCAAAAGAAATCAGGTCTGTATCGACCTTCTCCGCCGCCATCTGATGCAGCATCCAGGGCGTTTCCTCATCCCTGGACCTTTGTCGGCGAGTGCATAATATCGCAGATCTCGTGGGCAGAATCTTTGTCTCTACGAAGAGGTTGCTAAAAGCCGGATGGGTTGCATCTGCCGCAGGAGTCGTCAGAACGACCTCTGCATAACTTGTCAGCTCAATCTTCCGTCTTATCGATGAGCGATTTGTGAGACTGATGCTTCGCAGCTCGATGTCGTCCTCAGGCGAGACGACAACTTCTGTATAGGCATCAATCCCTAAAGCCTTTGACCAAAGCTGTGCCTTCGATCCCTGGAATTGGGCCTGATAAATCTCTGTATCTTTGCACACAGGCTGATATCCTGCCGACCAGACATCATCGCTGTCCAGGTCGCGCAAAAAGAAAAACTGTCCATCACTGTCGCAGGTAATATCTCCATGCCAACGAGTGATGGCGAGTTCCTTCCACCGGCTGTAGCCTGCACCAGTGCCGGAGATCATCACTCTGTAATTGCCATTGGAGAGAATATGTACATCAGGCGAAGTGCTATTCGGATTATAGACGATCCTCTTGGACTTCTCAATTGTCGTCATGCCTGCTCTCCAGATTGATGGCGACGCTTCCCCGGCATGAGGATAGAAAGGCAGGGCCGTGGGAGCACGTTCCTGAAGAAGCAGGTCCGCAGCCTGGAAGATAAGATTGGCCATAAATCTCCTTTGCATTGGCCGGTCTAATAAAACATAAGCCATAGAGAGAAAGCTCATGCCCTGGTGATGGGCCATGAAGGATCGTACAGTTGCGCTTCTTTGATCCTGGGTTAGACGTGATGGTGTGTAATCTATGGCCTCATAGAAGCCATACTCTCCCAGATAGCCTTCGCCTGCCATTCGCTGCAGGTTGATGCAACCTTCCAGTGGAGAAACCATCAAGGCCAGAGCCGAGGCATAAGGTGCTATTACTAGGTCTTTGGCCAGACCACGCTTAAATCCAAGGCCTGGAACTCCGAAAGCTCGGTACTGGTAGATCTGATTAATATCTATCAGGTTATAGCCGGATTCCGAGATGCCCCAAGGAACATCTCGTTGTTGCCCATATTCGATCTGCCGCTTGACTGTGCCGAGATAGGTCTGATTGAGGAGGGTGTCCTCATAAGTCGGCATAATCAATAGTGGCATGAGATACTCGAACATGGTCCCACCCCAGGAAAGCAGAGCCTGCTCTCCGCCTGCTGTGGTGAGCATGCGTCCTAAAGCAAACCAGTGCTCCTGCTTAAGCCGCCCCTGAGCAATTGCCACATAGCTGCACAGCCTCGCCTCTGATGCTAAGAGATCATAGCAATTTTCATCGCGTTTGGAGTCGTCTGCATTGTAGCCGATAGCCAGAAGCCGACGCGATTTATCGAATAGGAAATCATAATCTATATCCGCTAATTCGCTGCAATCGATTGATAGCCTCTTTATGGAGTTAATCCTCTCTACAGCGCGTTTTTCCGCTTTAATTATTTCTTGGCCAAGATCTTGCAGCCAATTTCCTTCAGTTTGCCGGTCAACGTCACAATACCAGCTGCTGATTTGATCTACGAGGGGCATAAATTTCCGAGCAGTCATTGGAATGTCTCGCAGCAATGGAATTCCATCAAGTCCGAGCAGCTCGGCTTGCAGCTCTGAGGACTGTATCGAGCCATGCGCTGGTAATTGCGCTGGGAGAGGGTGCTCCTTAATCCACAGAGGCAACATGAGCCAGGGTGCCATGCAGATCAGATCCTGCAGATGGTCCCGAAGCTGCAGCTCATAAGATCCTGTCCACCATAACAGATTCGCGTCCGCTTCGAAGCCCAGCCGGTCTGCCATCAACGATACGGCCTTTGCCTGTCGGTCCAGCAATTGCCACGCTGCCGAAAGATTGCTGGGAGGCTTCTCCAGCTCCGTACAGAATAGAGCGATCTGCGCAAGCATCTGTGAGGGCTCATTTCTCCCTGGGTCCCTGTCTTCAGACTCGGCAGCAGCTTCTCTAATTATCTGCAGCGTATCCTGAAGACCGCTAAACACCTGTTCCGGTAGGATTTTCTGGTCTATAATTTCGATTTGCCCTTGCTGCAAAGTTAACAGATGACCTGCCAGGTTACCGCTATCGACAGTCGAGATGTACCTTGGAGCCATTGGCTCTAGCCGCTTGATATCGTACCAATTGTAAAAGTGGCCCTGAAACCGTTCCAGGTTTTTCATTGTCTGAAGAGCAGAAGCGTTCCGATCTATCAGTTTTCCTGCAGAGATATAGCCGAAGTCGTATGCTGCCAGGTTTGCCAGTAGAGACAAACCCATATTCGTAGGTGAGGTGCCGTTTGCAATTACTGAACGCGGTTCCTCCTGGTAGTTGTCCGGCGGAAGCCAGTAGCTTTCCGGTCCCACGAACGTCTCGAAGAACTTCCATGTCATGCGAGAAAGCTTGCGCAGGAATCGCGTTTGATCCTCGCTGAGTTTTGCTTTAGGTAAGGCAAGAGGCAAGCTTATCCACCAGGCCACAGCAGGTGCAAAGCTCCAGGATAGCAGCAGCGGCCAGACAACGTAAAGAACATCAGGACGTTCGTACAAAAGATAAGATATCATGGCAATAGCGAGCGCAGGGGCTATCCACATCGACTGGTAGAACCCTGTCAGATTGTTCTTCCCACTGTTCTTGGAGCTGCTTGAAGAGTTCCACTCAAGTAGCCGCTTATGTGTGAATAGCATTCGTCCGCCGGTGCGCACAACTGCATCCAGGCTGAAGAATGCCTCATAAGGTATCAGGGTCAGGCTGAGGGCGGCCTGAGCCAGGTATCTGACAATTGCTTTACCGGCAAAATGCAGGTGCTTGTCCATGGGCAGATTTGCAGATTTATTGAGGGTCGCTCGGATACAAGCGAGTAATGGCAAAGCCAGAACTGATCCTACTGCCACAATAGTCCAGAATAGTGGATTAGAAAGCAGCAGCCAAGCCGATAGCAGAAGCAAAATCTGGGCAGGTGTAACAAGGCTGCGCCGGAGGTTGTCGAGAATCTTCCATCTGGATAATGCTGAGATCGGATTGTCCAGAATCAAGCCACCAGGGCCCGGTACCCGCGTGAGCAGCCAGCTGGCGATCTGCCAGTCTCCTCTGATCCATCTGTGCCTGCGCTTAACGTCTGTTGTGTAACGGTAGGGATACTCCTCATAAAATTGTACATCACTGACCAATGCTGCTCTGGCGTAGCTGCCTTCCAGAAGGTCGTGACTTAAGATCAGGTTATCTGGGAAACGACCACCAAGAGAAAGAGAGAAGGCGTCTACGTCGTATATGCCCTTGCCGGTGAAGGAGCCTTCCCCGAAAATGTCCTGGTAGACATCCGAGACCTCCCTCGTGTATGGATCAATTCCCGGCTCGCCCCCAAAGAGCTTGACAAACCTGGATCGATCTGCTTCAGGCATATCTGAACTCAGGCGTGGATGAAGTATGCTGTAGCCCTCAACGACATATTTCTTATGCTCGTCGAACCTGGGGCGGTTGAGCGGATGGGCCATGGTCTCCACCAGCATCCGGGCAGAGTTGTATGGCATCATGGTATCTTCGTCAACTGTGATGACATATTTTACGCATGGCAGAATCGATAGGTCGCCCACGATCGAGGAGAAGCTATTTTTGGGTCCGCCTCGCAGTAACGAGTTGAGCTCTCCGAGTATGCCTCGTTTTCGCTCATAGCCTCTCCAGATCTCCTCCTCAGGATCCCAACTGCGCTTGCGAGGAAATAGAAAGAAGACATTATCATGATACTTTTTATTCAGAGAATCAATCCCCTGACGAGCTAAAAGCAAAAGATCCTCGTCCTTGGGCACGATCTCTTGCGGTGCATCTCCCAAATCGGTAAGAAGACCGAAGTGGAGGTTTTTTTCCCGGTTCGCCAGGTATCGAACCTCGAGCCCTTCCAGCAGATCCCCAACTTTTTCGATGCTCGTCAGGACTGATGGCACCACTACCAGCGTTCGCAGCTCTTCTGGAATGACTGAAGAGAAGTCCATCCTGGGGAGTGCATGAGGCCTGACCAAGAGAGTCGCCAGCCAATTAACCAGGCCGACTGCAGGGCTGCTTATGCATATAACCAAAAAGACAGAAGTCAAGAATAGCATTTGTCCGTCTGATCCGAGCTCATTTGCCAGGCTCAGTATCGCAGCAGAGGTAACGGCTGTGACTAGCGTTATCGCGCCTAGATAGCAAAGCAGAGGGAACTGATAAATGGTCCTGCTAAGCGATTCTTTCAGCGGCAGGCTCATTCCTGCAGCCCTTTCCAGCTCAGGCAACCCCTTATCTATCAAATAGAACCCAACGTGTGCACTTCGATCTTCGGAACCCTTAGCCTCAACATTTTCCCGGGCAAGTCTTACAGCTAAAAGTGCCACTTCTTCTTCCGAATGCGAACTGCACTTTGCGATCCGTTCAACAGAGTGGCGGTAACGGTCTCTAGTGGCGAAATCCATCCGGCTAAATGTGCCAACAAGGTCCATGTTCAGTGCCTTCTCGACAGCACTGGTTTCTTCTACAAACTCTCTCCAGTCCATAGACTCAAGAAAACGAAAGCTTTTGATATTGTTGCCCACAGAGACTTTATCTGCGGTTTCTTGCTGAATATCCTCCTGGACCATTTGACCGATGGTCTTTCCCTTTTCGGATAAACGCTCTTCAATCCATATTAGCGGGAGCGACAGAGCATGGCTATGTCCCTCTAACTTCCGGGCAAATTCCGCAACAAAGGCACAGGTCATTGGTGGCTCTGATCTGGCCAGATCAGCTACAACAACGATCATGTTCTTTGGTTCTGTATCCGCTGTCGTAATTACCCGATCTACCCAGTAACCTGCCAGATTACGGTCAATCCGGATCTTAGCGATTCGCAAAGAAATTCGCCTCAGGTTCTCGATAAGTGCCAAGCGGAGCATGATGGCAACTGCCCAAAGCTCTCCCAGATTAAGAATCGTTTTCGACTGATATGCATCCACGAAGGTTCTCAGGCTTTCTGCATCCACCTGACCGTCGACATGAAGGATCAGCTCTTTAGCAATATCATAAATGCGTGGGTATCCAGCCAGCGGTCCTTTGAGCATATGGGGCAGATCTTTGCTGTAATCTTTTGGTAGATGCAGTTTTGCCATGCGAATCTGCTCTTCTATTTTGTAGAAGTTGTCAAGCAGCCACTCAGACGCCGGCGAAATCCGCTGGTTAGATGCTTCGGCCTCTGCCAGCAGCTCGTTTGCCTGCAGCAGGATCGCTTCATTTTCAGAGAGCCTTGGCAATAGCAGGTCCCTGCCGGGCATTGGATCAATCATATGGCGTTCTGCCAATGCCTTAGCATGTTGCATCAGTTGATCGGTGGTAAACAATTCAGATCGTAGAGGCTGCTCAGAGCTGTATTGACTTAAGAATGCATTACTGTCAAGGCGCACCTTAAGACGGTTTAATGTCCTATGAATTTGATTTTGGCTCAGAATCAATTTCTCGATACCTATTTTTCTTCAATATAGTTGAATATCAGCTAGACTGCCATTTTTGTCGAACGAAGACATGATTTAGTCAATGGGCAAAGGCTACGGCGAAGGTTGCATCAAAGCCAATCGTCGTGCTAGCTTTAGTCGTTGGTTTAGTCGCACTTGTTGGCTCTGCGTGAGAGGCTTTTCGCTATGGTTATTAAATCTGGCCAAATCTGCGGCCGCAATTATAGTCATCGGCATTACCATAACAATAGCCATGGCCAATAGTACATTTTTCATTATCAAGACCTCTTTTCATTCCATCTCTCTGAATCACGTCTATGCAATCTTAAAGATGGATTCTATTAGGATGTTATTGCATAAAAAGACTTTGGTACCTAAATGTTTGGATAGATAAAATTTATAGGCAATAATTATCGTTATGGTGAGTATAAAGATCACAGGTCATTTCGGCTCCTTCTTTTAATTTATGGCACTTATTGAGGATGAATTTCTTTCGAGAAGATCGCGCAGTTTTTCATGATGCCGCAGTTCCAGATAATTTGTAGCAGTGGAGCTATTCCTTCGTCAACGTTGATCACCATGTTTGATGCTGGATTGAGAATTGCGGTCTGCTTGTGCTCAGTCAAATCCTCTTGCTCCTTTTCCGTCTCCCGCGCTGGGCACGATATCCTTACAGTTTTTGCTGAGGCGAAACTGGAAACTGCCAAAAATTTAAAAAACTGTAGGGCCAAATGTTGCCCCACATAGCCATTTCACGGATTGAATATTTAGTCTCAAATCAAATTTATTAGTATCTTCCAGGTGACCTGGCAGGTCTGTGCTTCTGGTAGCACTCGCTGCAATAAACCGGCCTGGACCCATCCGGCTTGAATGGGACCTGGGTTTGCTTGCCACATTCTGAGCAAGTTACATCTGTCATTTCTCTTGAACCGCTATTGTAGCCGCCTCTGCTGCTATCTCTGTTTTCATATTTTCTTTCAAACATTTAATTCACGTACCTTTTTGAATCGATTCAAAGAATCGAATCTCGCTACAAAAATCATCTCAACAAATCTCTTTGAATCGACAGAAATGCAACACTTTGTGATAGACTTACTGGATGATATAACTGTCGGTTGAAATGACCTGAATAGGCGAAAAATAATGGGGCAAAAAGACTATGAGGCCTCCTCCTTGATGGCCTTTGCCAGTCGAGTTATGCCCTCGAAGATCCTTTCTTTATCCGAATTGGAATAGTTCAGCCTCATGGTATTACTGCCGCCGCCGTCTGCATAAAAGGCCTGGCCGGGCACGAAGGCCACCTTGTCCTTGATGGCCCTTTCGAAGAGCTGAAGAGATGACATGCTCTCAGGCAATGTCACCCAGAGGAACATTCCTCCCTCTGGCCTCGTGAAGCTGACATCTTCAGGGAAGGCCTCCTCCATGATCTCTACCATGAAATCCCTTTGATCCTTGTAGGCTCTTCTGATCTTGCGGATGTGCCTTTCTATGTCGTTGTCCATGAGGTATTGATCCAGTATCCTCTGGCAGAGATAATTGGAATGCAGGTCTGAGGCCTGTTTGGCAACAACCAGCTTCTCCATTATCTCCTCGCAGGCACAGATCCATCCCATGCGGATTCCCGGTGCCACGATCTTGGAAAACGAGCCGAGAAGGACAGCGTTCTCGCCCAGGTAGTTTCTCATCGAAGGGCCGTCCTCGCCCATGAACCTCAGATCTCCATAGGGATTGTCCTCGATGAATACCGTTCTGCTCTCGCTCAGCTTTTCCGCCACGGCTTTGAGCTTATCCCGGGAATAGGTGATGCCGGTGGGATTCTGGAAGTTGGGGACGGAGTAGAAGAGCTTGCTTTCGTCTTTGCAAAGCGTCCTGTCCAGCTCCTTCGGGTCGACTCCGTCCTCTTCCAGTGGCACAGAGCGAAATACAGGCTCAAAGAAGCCGAATGACTGAATTGCCGCCAGATAGGTGGGTCTCTCCAGGATAACGCCATCGCCCTTATTCAGGAATACCTTGCCCATGAGATCCAGAGCCTGCTGAGAGCCGTTGGTGATCAGGATCTCAGAAGCGCTTACCTTTACGCCTTTCTTGGCGTATCTCTCCGCAATCTTCTCTCTTAATGGAAGGTAGCCTTCCGTTGTGCTGTATTGCAGAGATGCTTCACCGCACTGGGAGAGAACCTTTTCAGCAGCCTGTGCAACCTCCTGCACCGGGAAATATCTGGGGTTGGGAAGCCCTCCAGCAAAGGATATGATCTCCGGGTTCTCAGTTACCTTGAGAATTTCCCTCACAAACGACCTATGGACAGAACTCATTCTATCTGCAAACAATCTTGTCATTTGGTTTTTCTCCTATTCTATCGCCCCGGCAAAAAAACGCCCTCGAAGAACTCTCTCTGTCTGGCCCGGGGTCGAAAACTCTCTATCAGAATATCTCATCCGGGTTAACCTTTGCGGGCCGATTGATGAATCTCATAGCTACATTCTCTAAACTTGTCTTAAGATAATGTTATATCTTCTCAGCGATTGACAGGCAATTTCATGCCAGGCAAAGTCTCATTCAGCTACGCTTTTCGCGGCTCGGAAAAACCGCTTATTGGAAAGACGATCGGGGAAATGTTCGATGAAATTGCGGAAAAATATCCTGACAACGACGCAATTGTATCCATCCATCAGGGGACGCGATACACATACCGCGAGCTGCAAGAATTGCTGAACCGTGCCGCGAAGGGTTTCATCGCCCTGGGCCTGAAGAAGGGCGACCGCCTGGCGATTTGGGCCACGAACCTGTCCGAATGGATAATCACTCAGTTCGCCACAGCAAAAGCCGGCATCATCATGGTCAACATCAATCCTGCCTACCGGACGCATGAGCTGGAATATGCCCTGCGCCAATCGGAAGCGCAGGCCCTGCTGCTCATGGACCGCTTCAAGACCTCAGACTATGCCAAGATGTTCTACGAGGTCTGTCCGGAGGCCAAGACTGCCCAGCCAGGAAAGATTCACTCCGAGAAGCTGCCATTTCTGCGCACGGCAGTGATGATCCGGGGTGAAAAGCCGCAAGGCATGTGGTCTTGGGATGATTTGCTCAAAATGGGCGATGAGGTGCCTGATGAGATTCTAGAGGAACGGGAAGAGAGCCTGGACTTTGACGACCCCATAAACATTCAGTACACCTCGGGCACAACCGGTTTTCCCAAGGGCGTGGTCCTCACCCATCATAATATCCTGAACAACGGCTACTTTATCGGCGAATGCATGAAATTCACTTATAAAGACCGGCTCTGCATACCGGTGCCATTTTATCATTGCTTCGGAATGGTCCTCTCCAATATGGCTTGCATGACTCACGGAGCCACAATGGTGCTGCCTGCCGAATACTTCGATCCGGTCTCAGTCATGTCAGCGATTGAGAAGGAGCGGTGCACAGCAGTTCACGGCGTGCCCACCATGTTCGTTGCCGAGCTTGAGCATCCCGATTTCTCCAAATACGATTTCTCTACCCTGCGAACCGGAATCATGGCCGGGTCGCCCTGCCCAATCGAGTTCATGAAGAAGGTGGCTACCCTCATGAACATGCGAGAGGTAGTGATCACCTACGGCCAGACTGAGGCCTCGCCGGGCATCACCATGTCCTCTACCGATGATTCCCTGGAGCAGAGGGTCTCGACCGTCGGCAGGCCCATGCCCCATACTGAAATGAAGATCGTGGACCCGAAGACCGGAAAGATGGTCCACCGCGGAGAGACCGGAGAGATATGTGCCCGTGGCTACATGATCATGCGCTGCTACTACAACAACGAGGTGGCCACCGATCAGGCCGTAGACAAGGAGGGATGGCTGCACACCGGCGACCTGGGAACTCTGGATGATGAGGATTACTGCAAGATCACAGGCAGGCTCAAGGATATGGTCATCCGTGGTGGGGAGAACATCTACCCCAGAGAGATAGAGGAGTTTCTCTACACTCACCCGGCAATAAGCGATGTCCAGGTCATTGGCGTGCCCGACAAGAAATACGGCGAGGAGATAATGGCCTGGGTCAAGCTCAAGAAAGGGGCGGCCGCCAGCGCGGAAGATATCAAGGCTTTCTGCAAAGGAAAGATCGCGCACTTTAAAATTCCCAGATACATCAAATTCGTGGACGACTTCCCAATGACGGTAAGCGGCAAAATCCAGAAGTTCAAGATGAGAGAGCAGTCCATCAAGGAGCTGGGGCTGGAGGAAGTGGCGAAGATGAAGACGGCCTGATTGGCCTTCTTTTCTTCTAGCAGTCAGGGCATCTTATATCTTATCATAAGGTATCTTATCACAAAGCAACTTATCGCAAGGTATCTTATATCACCTATTCCTTACAATAGTCGATGCTACGCCAGAGGTTCGTGCTGGATACCACCGCACTCACGGACTCTATAGCCTGGGAGAGCGAGGGCGCACCCAGCATCTGCGAGGGAATGAATGCCATACTGGATCGGGTGGCAGAAGGCAGGCTGCACCTGGGAATCAGCTGCTATATCCCGTATCCCTCAGTCTATAATGAGATTAAGGATTTTGCGAGGCACAACAATTGCGATGCTCGAGTCCTGGGCAAGGTCGATACGTGGCTGGTTAAAAAGTCGCCTGATAGATACAAGGTGAAAGTGCCTTCCAAGATCTTTTACGAGTACGTCGACTATATGAGAAGCCGCATAAATAAGGGCATGAACATCTCCGAAGAGGCGGTATGGGAATCCGTATCTCGATGCATCTCGCTCTCTGATGGCGGCAATGGTCTCGCGAGCATGAAAGATGAGATCGAGCGGGAGATCGTTGGCAGCATAATACGCAAATTCCGGGAGAAGTACAGAGCAGCTCTGCGCTATGGCATACTGGACAGTGCTCCGGACATCGATGTATTGCTCTTGGCCAAAGAGCTGGACGCGGCGGTTGTCTCTCAGGATCTGGGAATCCAGCGCTGGGCTGAGCAGCTCGGCCTTAGATTTATGGAAAGCCGATCATTTCCCATCATGATTAAAGAGTACATGAATGCTCTGCCCGAACTGTACATCGATGAGAAGGAAGAGGATCGCATGATTTGATGCTCTGAAAATCATTCTGAGCCGTCTGTTTGCAGATCTCTTTCACATTTTTCCAGCGCCGTTTTCAGTTCATCTATTCGTATCGGCTTGCTGAGATAGTCGTCCATGCCGGCCTTGAGAAACTCTTCTCGGTCCCCATCAAGAGCATAAGCAGTCATTGCTATTATGTGTGGCTGTATTTTCGCTTTCTGCTCCCGGATGCTGCGCGTGGCCTCTAGCCCATCCATTTCAGGCATTTGAATGTCCATGAGAATTACATCATAATCCTTCTTTTCCAGAGATGAAAGGACTTCAAGGCCGTGATTGGCGACATCGGCAGCGTAATCCAGGCGCTTAAGCATGCTAAGTGCTACCTTTTGATTGACCGGGTTATCTTCGGCCAGTAGAATGGCAAGATCTTTGCTCCTTTTCGACTGGCCCAACTGGGACTTTCGTCCTGGCTGCTTTTCCTCCAGGCTCATGGGAGCAAGCATGCTCTCTAGCAGACGTTTGAGATTAAAAGGTTTGATCGGCTTGCTGAGATATCCGCTCACAAGAGGATCACGGTCTATCTTTCTTCCCAGGTGGCTTAGGATCACAATAAACGGATGGCTTGGCATGGCTCTGATCTGGCTTAATAGGAGCGCTCGATCCGTATCAGGCAGGATGGCATCCATGATCAGATAGTCGTATTTTTCTCTTTCCAGGATCTCAGCTGCGTCTTTTCCTCCTGATATCGCCAGAGCTTTCATCTTCCAGGATTCTGCCGCCTTTGTAAGCATATTCCGCACTGATTCGCTGCTTTCAATTATCAGAACGCTTTTCTTGGCCAGAGGCTGGCCTTCCTCTGCCTCGCCCTCATTTTCAGAGGTAACGTCGCATTTAACCGTAAAGTAAAATGTACTGCCTTTTCCGACTGCGCTCTCTACAGAGATCTTTCCGCCCATCATCTCCACCAGTTTTCGGCTTATTGCCAGGCCCAGGCCTGTTCCACCGTAATACCTGGTTGTAGATGAATCGACCTGGGTAAATGGCTGAAATAGCTTGCCCAGATTCTCCTGAGAGATTCCGATGCCGGTATCTTTAATGATAAAATTGAGCATGACTTTGCCGTCCCGCAGGGGAGAAGAGCTAACTGAGAGTACGATCTCACCTTTTTCGGTAAATTTCACCGCATTTCCCAGGAGGTTTGTCAATATCTGACGCAGCCTGTTCTCGTCACCCACGAGCATTATGGGCACAGACTCATCCTGGAAATAGGTAAGCTCCAAACCTTTCTCTGCCGCTCTGGCAGCCACCAGATCGATTGAAACCTCTATGCATTTGGCAAGGCTGAAGGGCTGAATATCCAGCTGAAGTTTGTCCCCATCTATCTTTGAGTAATCCAGAATGTCATTGATTATTGCCATCAGGGCGTTTCCACTGCTGCGAATGGTCTCAAGGTAATCACGCTGCTCAACCTTTGGGTCCATCTGCAGGAGAAGATCGCTCATGCCGATGACGGCATTCATCGGGGTGCGAATCTCATGGCTCATATTGGCCAGGAATTTCGACTTGGCCTTTGTAGCCGATTCTGCTCTATTCTTGGCGCTCTTCAGATCTTCTTCCGCCATTTTTCGATCGGTAATATCCCTTATCGACTCTATGGCGCCATAGACAGTCCCCTCTGAGTCGTAGAGAACTGCCGCGCTTCCCAATAAAAATGCGGGTTTGCCCTGCATATCTGGCACAAAGGAGTCACCCACAATTGTACCATCTTCCTGCCATTTGATCTGCTCGTAATCCTTTTCCAGAGATAGGTCGGGATGCAAGACCAGATCGATTAGCATAGGCCTTCTCGATTTGTAAAAAAGAAGGGAATATTCATAGTTATCTTTTCCCAAAATTTGTGCAGCCTTGATGCCCGAGATTTTCTCTATCGCCCGATTCCATGCAATCACCACTCCATCGCGATTTATTACGAATGTTGCATCGGGCAGGAAGTTAATGATATCTGCCAACCTGCGCTCTGAATCCTTGAGAGCATCTTCAGCCACCCGACGCTCTTGGATCTGTTTTTGCAGGTCTTTATTGGACTCCATGAGCTGAGAGGTGCGTTCTGCTACTCTTTTCTCCAGCCCCTCATTGAGGCGTATGATTTCCTGCTGGGCAAGTTCGCGCTCAACGATCTCCTTTTGTGCTTCGTGATAGAGCTGAGAGTTTTCATTGAGAGCGAGAACCTGGCGCACTATCGTCAGGCCGATTATCAGAGCTACAGCCCAGGATAGCGATTCAAAGGACAGCCCGATGGTGTGATTATGGCTCCAGACGAGCAATGCAAATGCGCCTATCGCACAGAAATATGGCAGGTAAAGCGGCCAGGTGAGCTGTCCATAGTGGGTATTCTTCTTCACGAATGATCTATGTTTGCCCCTATGAATTAAGTCGACCTGTGACATTGCGGCAAGTCCGATCATGACATATGAGATCGGCCAGCCCATATCTATTATCCCTCCAGCAACATAGATCCCATCCAGGGTTTGGCGAAAGAAGACTGCGTCAGTTATGATCAGAATGGATATTCCGGCGACAAGAAATAGCAATGGCGTCTGTCTTTTCTCGTAAATTCTCTTAAAAAGCAATTCCAGAACAGCAAAGAGCAAAATGAGGTCCGCTACAGGATATGCGGTGGAGAGAGCCACTGAGACCACGTCGACGTCTCCCGATTCCCGGATAGTAGGAGAGATGATGAGGCTCCAGAAGACAAGAACCGCAGAGATCATCACTATTCCGGTATCAAGCATCATCTTGATCCTTTCGCTGGTGGTGAATTTTATGCTGGGCAGAAAGATGATTCCCAGGAGAAATATCGGGTAATTCGCTATGTAAAAATAGTCCGCAATAGAGGGAAAAGGACTCTGGCGGAGGACGATTTCCGTATATGCCCAAATGATATCCGCAATCGTGAAAACGAGCCTCGCTAAAGCTAAAAAGAGCCATGCCAAGAAGACCTCCTTTTCATGGAAATAGGTATATGCGGCACAATAAAACAGAGCCAGAGTGACGATGAAGTCGATGACAAATGCCCCGATATCCGTAAAAATAGTATTTGCCTCTTGATTGCCGCTCAATTTCATCATAATGAGATAAAATGAGATGATGATCAGGGCACCGAAGGCCAGGGAATAGCGAAAAGCCGGAACCCACTCTAATGCAGCCGACCGGGCTTTTTTAGCTGGCCCAAAGGAACCGGAGGATAATGCATCATCAGCCAGTTCTCTCGCTTCGCCTGAAGATTGCATGATTTTTCATCCATACAATTGTTCAACATCTATGCTCTTATATCCCTTTTCGTAAGATTGCGAGGAGGTTTTATGCTGTGAGCTTTGCAAACCTACTACGTGTTCTTGCTCCTGATATAACAAGATATCCATCATAACAGGATCATCCTCTAACTCCATCACGGATTCAATTTATATTAATAACTGGCAATTTTTCCAGGAGCAATGCATATATAGCATATTTTTCCATAATAATTGTAGCCAGCTCGATTCGGAATAAGGATTTCCTGTGTACTTAATCAAAATTCATAAGAGCAGAAGCTCTATAGAGGGAAAGGGCATATTTGCCGGAGAGCCTATACCAAAAGGGACCATCGTATTTTATTATAGCAGCAATGATAATTATGTCTTAAAAAAAGAATATCAGTCTCTCTCTGATTTAGAAAAGGAACAGATAAATAGGCTTGGAGTAGAGGCGGAGAACGGAAATTGGATTGTAACCGATGGAGATGCCAATCACAGTTGCGATGCCAATATTCTCTCGATGTTCGTGGATGGTCTCTACTGCGACATCGCAGTAAAGGACATCAAGATCGAAGAGGAGATCACCATTGATTACGGCCTCTTTTTCAGCTCATTTCCATGGCAGATGAAATGCAGATGCCATTCGAATAACTGCCGGGGAGTTTTCGGGTCAGCCATCTCCGTCGATTCTCAAACGCAGCAGCTATGGCATCTGCGAATCTCCGAAGCCGCAGGCAGGATTGCTCACGTAACGCAGCCCCTATTTTCCAGGAAAGATGAGTCTGCGAGAGCATTGACGCTTGCGTTGAGATCAAAACAGAATCCTATAATATTTCCTTATGCCAAGTTCTCTTTGATCAGCAGCGATTCTAAAATGAAGATTTGATTATAAATGAAGAACGCCAGATGCCTGGCGAGAGCGGCAATTCAAAAAATGAAGCGCCGCTCTACAAATCACTCCTGCTTCTTTTCTTTTTTCTTCTCGGGCTCCGCAAAGAGCTCATAGCCTCTCCTGCTCCTGCATGCTCGCAGGACCCTTTCTGCCTTCTGCATTTCGAACTTGCGCTCACGTTTCAGCTTTCTGTCCCTGGCTTCACTCATGATTTCCCACTCTTCCTATATTGGCAATTGACCTCAGGTCTTGCCTATTGTTTGCTGCTCTTTATAGCCTTATCCTCATTTGCCGCGGACCCCGAGACTTGCATATCTCTGGCTATACGATCCTGCGACATATACGCATGATGCCTTCATTGCCAATCTCCTCCTAGTATATCTATTTTCTTGCAGGCAGTTGCTGGGCAAATCAATTGAGGTGCGGGACGAAAAGGTCCGTCGCGATGGAGTATTTGGATTTGTTGGCAGCGGAGCTGTCGGCCGAGGATGATGGTGGATGGATTATGGTCGTGATAATCGTTCTGATAACGGTGATTAATGCATCGCGACATTGGCCGCGGCGTCCTCTTGCCAAAGCTGCCTTGTCTGTCAATCAACGCAAATTTACTTAAATTAAGTCTACTGCCGTTGGTTTCATATAGGTGCAGACTGAGCCAGCAGTTATGCCAAACTGGATCTATCCCGATTTCGAGCCGCTGCCCAAGCGGCCGCTGTTTCTCTGCATAATCTCCAATACCGACACAGGTAAGATTCCCGGTCTGTCCGCTGCCGGGACATCCCCGGAGTTAACGGACTACACCCCCGGGGCCGACGCCGAGCTTGTTGAGACCAACCGCATCATCACCATGCCGGAGCTGCCCGAGGCGCCTGGCGGCTCGCCCACTCCTGCCATCGTCACCAAGGCGGCGTTAAACCTGACAGGCATTCCTTCCCTATTTGTGGCTTCAGGCCTTCGAAAGAAGCCGGCGGTCCCCTACGCGGAGCTTGGCGGATCAGCGGGAGGAGACATTCGAAAGGGTCCCGCCGTTCCCGGTGCCCGCGCCCTCTACGAAAATGGTGCTCTTCTGGGAAAGAAGCTCGCAAGACTCTCAGATTGCGTCTTCATAGGCGAGTCCATCGCCGGGGGCACGACCACTGCCATGGCCGTCCTCTGGGCTCTTGGATACGATGTCAATGTGAGCAGCAGCTTTCAGTCAAATCCCACGGCGCTCAAGCAGAGCGTGGTGGAGGAGGCCTTTTCGCGGGCAGGCATCAGCACTGGCAGCCTGAAGAATGATCCTCTCAAGGCGATCGAGCAGGTGGGCGACCCTATGATGGCCGCTGCCCTGGGCCTCATGCAGGGCTTGCGGGGCTGTCGGGTGGTCCTGGCGGGAGGCACGCAGATGGCAGCGGTTCTGGCCCTGGGAAAATCGATGAACATTGAGGGCGACATTTCAATTGCCACTACCAAATACATCGTAGAGGACAGGACTGCCAGCTTCAAGGAGATCGTGGAGGCGGCCGGCCGGAGCTACTACTATTCCGATCCTGGGTTGCAGAACTCCAAGATTCCTCCGGTGCAGATCTATGCGCAGGGCTACGTCAAAGAGGGCGTGGGCATGGGCGGAGCAGCCCTTCTGGCGGCAATTAATGGATTCAGTCAGATGCAGCTCGTCGAGGAGACTGACCGGGTGCTCATGACTGTGGAGCTTCCTAAGAAATGAGGGCGGCGGTTCTGAAGGCTCCAGGACTCATGGAAACGGAGGATTATCCTGACCCGGAGGCCCCCAGGGGCGGAGCTCTGCTGGAGATCATATCCTGCGCGGTTTGCGGCACGGATATCAAGATGCTGGCGTCTGGCCATCGTGACCTGCATCTGCCCCGCATCCTGGGGCATGAGATGGTGGGCAGGATAATCGAGATCGATGAGGGATCGTCTCTCGCAGAAGGCGACCGTGTGCAGATCTGGCCGGGAATTGCTTGCGGAGGATGCAGGGCCTGCCTGAAGCAGAAAGATAACCTCTGCTCCGAGATCAAAATCATGGGCTTCAACAGCGACGGCGGTTTTGCCCAGCTTCTTGCCCTGCCGGAGCAGAGCCTTTCCGGCGGGGTGAGCTTGCTGCCCTCAGGAGCCGACTCCTGCATTGCCGCCCTGGCGGAACCACTGGCCTGCTGCATCAACGGCCAGGAACAGGCCGCCGTCCGCAGGACCGATCGGGTTCTTATTTGCGGCGGAGGACCTATCGGCGCTCTGCATGCCCTTCTGGCTGAATGCCGAGGCTGCGAGAAGATAACAGTAACTGAGAGAATACCCCATCGGATCAGCCTGCTGAGAGCGCATACTCGAGCAAATGTGCTCGATCTGTCTGAGGAGCCCGGCAGAGCGGCTCTCATCGAGGAGATCGGCGAAGACGGGGTCGACGTTATTCTCACCGCCACGCCAGAGGCACGGCTGGACAGAGATCTTTTCAAGTTTCTCTCCCCCGGTGGAAGGATCTGCATCTTCTCGGGGCCTGCTCCAGGCAGCCGCCGCGAGGAGGTCGATTTCGCATCCATTCACTATCATGAGCTTTCTATCACCGGCGCCTACGGATGCACCAGCAGGCAAAACCGGCAAGCGGTGGAGCTTCTGGCATCCGGCAGGATCAAAGCGGACTGGCTAATCACTATGAAAACTAATCTCGAAGGAATCAATGATGCATTTTCCCATTCCGGAGAGCGAAGGGGCATGAAATCTGTTGTTTGCGTGAGCTGATATTCGAACTGATAACGAAGAGGAGATAATAATGGAAGAAAATCTGAGATACTTTGGCAGCCGGGTTGACGGACTGATTCGGGGAGTCGATTTGACAAGAGAGGATTCCTGCCTTCTCATGAAGCAGATCCTGCATAACGAGCAGCCTGATTTGCAGCAAGGCGCGTTTCTGGCAGCCATAACCGCCAAAGGCGCAACCCCAGCCGAGATCGCCGGCATCTGGCAGGCCATTTATGAGATCGATACGGTTCAGGTCTCTCCTGATGTAAGCGGCCCAATGGTGGAAAACTGCGGCACCGGCATGGACGGCATAAAAACATTCAACATCAGCACTGCCGCCTCGCTGGTGGCCGCTGCGGACGGAATAATCATGGCCAAACATGGGGCGAGGGCCATAACCTCAAAATGCGGCGCTGTTGATATACTGGAGGCTCTGGGAATTGATGTGGAGTGCGACGCCGATCTGGTGAAGAGGAGCATTGAGCGCGCAGGCATCGGCATCTTCAACGGCATGAGCGCGAGGGTTCACCCCTCCGCCCTCTACAGAATCCTCTCTCAGATCAGGTTCGGCACAATTCTCAATATCGCCGGATCTCTGGCCAACCCGGCCAGGCCTGATTATGCTGTGCGAGGTGTCTACGCGGAGGATATGGTGGTACCGATTGCAGAGGCCATGAAAGAGATCGGATACAAGAGAGCTTTTGTGGTGCACGGCAGAAGCCGGGATGACAGGCGCGGCATGGATGAGCTTTCCACCCTTGGCAGATCATGCGTGGCAGAGCTTTCTGAAGACGGCGCAATCAGATCCTATAGCATAAAAGCTGAGGATCTGGGAGCGGGAGCGGCGGATGAGTCATCTCTTCTCTACAGCAGCGACATAGATGTTGAAGCCATAAGGATGCTGCGGGTCCTGTCAGGGGATGACCGCGGCTGCAGAAGGGATATCGTCTGCCTGAATACGGCACCAATACTCTGCATCACCGATCATGCCCGCGATCTTAAGGATGGGATACAAAAGGCGGCGGATATAATCGATTCCGGCAAGCCTGTAAAGAAGCTGGTAGCCTGGGTTGCGGAGCAGAACCGTGAAGCCTGCCTGCCTCTGGAGAGACTGGAAGAGATGATTGCATTGGCATAACAAATATCTATCAGTGAAACGACAACGTTTGCTCGTTGGAATACATGGACTTTGATCCAGGCAAATGGTGCTCTGAACACAAAGGAATGCTGATCATAGCTCTCGCTTCATTGCTCCTGACCTTCTTTTTCTTTTTCCCATTTCTTGATGGCATAATCCTGGGAACGGTCTTTGCCTACGTGGGAAAGCCCATCAGGGACAAATTCGGCAAGAGAAAGCAGCTCGGGTCACTGGTTGCCGCCTTCTGCATAGTGCTGCCGATCTTCATCATCCTGGGGATGGGAATGATTGAGATCGCCAACCAAATCCTGCTCCTGGCCAGAAACCAGGAGGCGATCAGATCTGCTCTGGTCGTTCTGGCGGATCAGACCTCAAGGAACATGGCTCCCTGGATGAAGGATATCCTGATCAGCAGCCTGGAAAACGCCGCGGGAACCATCGGACCCATCGCTTCATCCATTCCCGTTTTTCATATCGGAAGAGTGGCATCTCTCGCCATAATCAACTTCATAGTCTCGATACCTGTCTGCTACTTTGTCCTGGTGGATGGTGAGAGCTTCGTGGAATCGATAATATCCCTGCTGCCCCAGAAGGAGAAAGAGGCATACAGAAAATACATGAGCCGCATCGACTATATCCTGAGCGGCATATTCATTGGCACGATTTATACCTCTATTTTAGGAAGCATCATCTCCGCGTTCCTCTTTTACGCCTTCAATCTGCCCAGGCCTTTTGCCCTGGCGAGCATAGTCTTTATAGCCGGAATGGTTCCCTTTCTCACCTCCTGGGTGGTCATCATTCCTCTGACCATTTACCGGTATTTCGCAGATGGAATGCAGGGCGCGACCATCTTCTTTCTGCTCTCATCCAGCCTCATCTATCTGCCTTCGGAACTCTTGATACGGCCATACCTGGTGGCAGCCAAATCCTCCCTGCATCCCTTGCTGGTCATGCTCTCCTTCCTGGGAGGAGCACTGGTAGCGGGCATAGGCGGCTTTTTCCTGGCTCCTGCCATAATGGGAATAATAGTGGGAATATATCAGGTACGAAGAGAAGAGACGGCAAAACCGGAAAGAGCATGAAATTTTATATCGAGACCTTTGGCTGCACCTCAAACCTTGGAAACTCGCAGGATCTGGCTAAGGCTCTGCAGGAGACGGGTCATACTCAATCCTCTCTCGATCAGGCGGATGCAGTGATTGTGAATACCTGCGCGGTCACGGAAAAGACGGAGAGAAAGGTCCTGCGCAGGCTCTCTCAGCTAGAAGGCGATCGGCTGATAGTAGCGGGCTGCCTGAGCGTCGCCGTCCCGGAATCAATTGAAGGCATACGCTGCCGGGCTCGACTGGGGCTGCTGGGCTATTCTTCAGCGGCAGATATTTCAGCACTCTTTATCAAGCCATTCATTCGTCCGGCTGACCGGATGCCGGAGGACTTCGGTCCTGGGGCTTTTCCGGCTTGCCTGTGCCCTTCAGACAACCTATGTGCTGTCGTCAATGTGGCTGAGGGATGCAACGGATCATGCAGCTACTGCATAGTCTCCAGGGCCAGAGGCAGGCTGAAGAGCCGCAGAGTAGAGGATGTGGCAGCGGAGGTGGAGGGGCTCGCGGCTATGGGCGCCGCTGAGGTGCAGATTTCAGCTCAAGACACAGCCTCCTATGGCTTGGATATCGGAACTGATCTGGGCAGGCTGCTGGATCGGCTGGCAGAGATTCCGGGCGACTTCTGCTTGCGGGTGGGCATGATGAACCCCAATAGCGCTCTTTCGATAAAGGATCTGCTGATAGCGGCATATCAAAGCCCAAAAATATACCGGTTCTTGCACATACCGTTGCAATCAGGATCTGACGAAATTCTCAGAAGCATGGGGCGCAGATACTCGTCCACAGACTTCCTGAATATTGTAGAAGCTTTCCGATCGTCCTTCCCAAATATCACTATTATCACTGATGTTATCGTGGGCTTTCCTGGAGAGACGGATGAGGACTTTTTGGAGACCCTGCAACTCATAGAACGTCTGGGACCGGATAAGGTCAATATCACCAGATTCTCGGCGCGACCGGGCACTGCTGCGGCATCAAAGTATGACATGCCGGACAGAATCAAGAAGGATCGGTCTCGGGAACTGACCAGGCTTTGGCTTGATATTGCCGCCCGGAGAAATATGCAGTACGAAGGGCAGATCCTGGAGGCCCGGGTCACAGAGCGCGGGCGGGATGGCAGCATGAAGGCCAGGGCAGAAAATTATCTAGGAATAGTAATAAAAGGCTGGCCAAGGCTAGGATCATCGGTTACGGTGCAGATAGAAGAGAGTAATGCATTCTATGTATCCGGCAGAATAGTGGAAGACTGAATCGCGAAGCCATTGGTTTAATTTAAATAATTGCATTATATCATATTAATAGATACTGAATAGGATTTTTGAATTATTCGAATGCAGCAAATGATCTTTTAAAGCCAAATGGCGCTTATAGGAGATATCTGGTTTGACCTATATTGGCGGCAGTCTTCTATCAGTTGATGAAGCAAATAATGCTAATAATAATTAAAATAATTAATAATGATTATACTTGATGAATATTTCGCGCGCCTTTAAAGCGCAGAATATATAAGTTTGCATAACTTTGAATTTGATAAATGCTAAAATTGCTGCTCCAATGTCCTGAGCTGAACCAAAAAGAGGATACGAGAAATCAGTGCGGGAAGAAATGGCCCCCTTAACGACTATTTTTTGTTTACTATGCCTGGTTTGCCGCAATCGAGATCTCATCGTTTCTCTGCGCCATTATTAATGATAATAATTGATAGTTATATTATGTTTCCTCGATAACTTTATAAATGAAAAACCGAGATAATTATCGATCGCTACAATATTCCCATAGATCCCGGTGGCTATGCTTTTCGATCCTGGAATATAAAGGAAAAATCATGCGGGATGTAAGTCCCGTGGCCTCGGGCAGGGGCCCAGATTGATTTGCGAGGGATATAGGGAAGAAGTGGGGATTAAAAGGAGGTTACAAAATTGGCTGAGCAAAAAGCAACAACGTCTGTTCTTTATGAGGAGACGAGAGTATTTGAGCCGTCCAAGGAGCTCGTTGAGAATTCTAATGTCATGGCTTGGATGAAAAAGAAGGGATTCAAGAGCGAGCGCGAGATGCGCGCCTGGACCGGCCAGAATTTCATCACCTTCTGGGATGAGATGGCAAAGACCTATGCCGATTGGATGGAGCCCTATGCTCAGGTCCTCAATTGGGTACCGCCTTATGCCAAGTGGTTTGTAGGCGGAAAGATCAATGTGGCCTACAATGCGGTAGATCGGCATGCAGCGGGCGCTAAGAAGGATAAGGTAGCTTATATATTTGTCCCTGAGCCCGTCGATCAGCCTACCGAGAAGATCACCTATGCAGAACTCGCCAAGAGGGTAAACAGGCTTGCCAACGGCCTCAAGAGCCTGGGCGTTGCAAAGGGCGATAGAGTCAGCATCTACATGCCCATGATCCCCGAGACCCCCATTGCCATGCTTGCCTGCGCCAAGATCGGTGCCATTCACTCTGTGGTCTTTTCCGGATTTTCGGCGGGCGGCCTTAACAGCAGGGTCCTCGATGCCGAGTCCAAGGTAGTAATTACCACAGACGGCTTCTTCAGGCGCGGAAAGCCACTGCCACTAAAGCCCAATGTGGATGAAGCAACAGCTAATACCCCAAGCGTCACCAATATCGTAGTGGTAAAGAGGGCAGGCATCGATGTTCCCATGAAGGCAGGAAAAGATGTCTGGTACCATGAGCTGGTGGCAAAGCAGTCAGATGTGTGCGAGAGCGAGAAGATGGATGCTGAGGATCGACTGTTTATCCTCTATACCTCTGGAACCACCGGCAAGCCCAAGGGCATTGAGCACGTCCACGGTGGATACTGCGTGACTCCTGCCCAGACATTGAGCTGGGTCTTCGATATCAAAGACACCGATGTCTGGTGGTGCACGGCTGATGTCGGATGGATTACCGGCCACAGCTACGTCGTCTATGGCCCGCTCTGCCTGGGTGCCACGAGCATGATCTATGAAGGATCCCCTGACTATCCTGACTTCAGCAGGTGGTTTAAGATCATCAGCGAGAACAAGGTGTCAGTACTCTACACTGCCCCAACCGCTGTGAGAATGTTCATGAAGGCCGGAGATCAGTGGCCCAAGACGCACGACATTTCCTGTCTGAGGCTGCTGGGATCTGTGGGCGAGCCCATCAATCCCGAGGCCTGGATCTGGTACAGAAATAACTTCGGCGGCGGCAAGCTGCAGATTATGGACACCTGGTGGCAGACTGAAACCGGATGCTTCCTGGTCTCTCCCTTGCCCATCACTCCACTCAAGCCCGGATCGCCAACATTCCCGCTGCCTGGCTTTAACGTGGATATCGTGGATGAGGATGCCAATCCTGTCCCACCAGGCTCCGGAGGCAACATCGTCAGCAATACACCCTGGCCGTCCATGCTCCGTGCCTTCTTCCGAGATGAAGTCAGGTACAAGAAGGAGTACTGGTCCACCTACTGGGAGATCAGGCCCGGCACTTACCTGGCTGGCGACAAGGCAACCAAGGACAAGGATGGATACTTCACCATCCAAGGCAGGATTGACGATGTGCTGAAGGTAGCCGGACACAGAATCTCCAATGCCGAGGTCGAGTCCGCATTGGTCTCTCATCCCAAGGTCGCTGAGGCGGCCGTTATCGGCAAGCCGGATGAGGTCAAGGGCGAGGTCATTGTGGCCTTTGTCATTCTCAAGACTGGCATTGAAGCCTCCAAAGACCTAGGTCCAGTTCTTGCCAAGCATGTGCGCTCGGTTCTGGGACCGGTGGCCTATCCAGAGGTCGTCTACTTCGTCAACGATGTTCCCAAGACCAGATCCGGCAAGATCATGCGCCGCGTCATCAAAGCAAAGGCTCTTGGAAATCCTGTGGGCGACATATCCGCTCTGGCCAATCCCGAGTCTGTCGACGCAATTCCGCTCATCAAATGAGCGGATCTGTCTTTCTTTTTTATTATTGTTTTCCCTGAGCCAGAGGCATATTTATCCACTTCTATCTGCTGTTTCCAAAAAGGTCATTTCCTGCGATCCTATAAACATTAACGATCATACATTTACTAATCAAGTTATCCAGATAACAAGAATTATTAGAAAAAATCATTAAAATTATAGATCATTATGATTTGTATCGCGTTAACTTTATAAATGATCAGGTAGGTTTTTAGGCCGATGTTTCCCGAACCTTCTGCGTTTTGTCAAGCGATGGCTGGGACAATGCGAAAGAGAGGGATTGGAATCAATTCATCCATTTTAGTCCGGGCTATCGGGTATGGGAAGCACTTTCATTTCAAGGAGGTATAAAATTGGCTGACACAGCAAAGACGTCTGCTCTGCAGGAAGAAACCAGGATTTTCAACACCCCACAGTGGATTGTTGAGCACTCCAACGCATATCAGTGGATGCAAAAGAAGGGCTTTAAGACTGAAGCCGAGATGCGCAAGTGGTGCTCTGACAATTACATTGACTTCTGGGATGAGATGGCTCAGACCTATGCCGATTGGTTCAAGCCCTACACCCAGGTTCTTGACGACTCCGGAAAGCCCTACTTCAAGTGGTTCACCGGCGGCAAGATCAACGTAGCCTTTAACGCCGTAGACAGGCATGCCAAGTCCGCGAACCGGAACAAGGTTGCCTACTACTTCATCGGCGAGCCTGTGGGCGATAACAGGACCATCACCTACTACGAGCTCTACAGAGAGGTCAACAAGATGGCCAATGCCCTCAAGAGCGTGGGCGTCGAGAAGGGCGACAGAGTTGTTGCCTACCTGCCCATGATCCCTGAGCTGCCCATCACAATGCTGGCATGCGCCAAGATCGGTGCCATTCACACCATCGTTTTCTCCGGTTTCTCCTCCGGCGGCCTGGCCAGCAGGGTCAATGATGCCGAGGCCAAGGTTGTCGTCACCGCTGACGGCTTCTACAGGCGCGGAAAGCCACTGCCCCTCAAGCCCAATGTGGATGAGGCCATGAAGAGCGCTCCCTCTGTAAAGAAGGTAGTAGTTGTCAAGAGAACCGGTGTCGCAGTGCCCATGACAGAGGGACGCGATGTCTTCTACGATGACTTTACAGCCGGCCAGTCCGCAAAGTGCGAGACAGTCGCCCTTGATCCAGAGGACAGGCTGTTCATTCTGTACACCTCCGGAACCACCGGAAAGCCCAAGGGTATCGAGCATGCTCATGGCGGCTATTCTGTCTGTCCCGCTCAGACAACCTCCTGGGTACTGGATGTTCACGATGATGATGTCTTCTGGTGCACAGCAGACTGCGGATGGATCACCGGACACTCCTACGTGGTCTACGGCCCACTCTGCCTTGGCGCCTCCAGCATTCTCTACGAAGGCTCTCCGGACTTCCCGGATCTGGGCCGCTGGTGGTCCATCATTGAGCAGTACGGCGTATCCGTATTCTACACCGCACCCACCGCAATCAGGATGTTCATGAAGACCGGCGAGGCCTTTGTGAAGAAGTACGACCTGTCCACCGTCAGAATTCTGGCATCTGTGGGCGAGCCCCTGAATCCTGAAGCATACATCTGGTTCAGAAAGAACATCGGCGCAGACCAGGCACCAATCATTGATACCTGGTGGCAGACTGAGACCGGATGCCACGTCATCGCCCCACTGGCAATGACACCTGAGAAGCCCGGCTCCGTCACATTCCCACTGCCCGGCATGAACACAGATATCTACGATGAGGATGCCAACTCCGTACCACTCGGATACGGCGGCAACATCGTCCAGAAGACCCCCTGGCCGTCCATGCTCCGTGCCTTCTTCAGAGATGAAGTCAGGTACAAGAAGGAGTACTGGGATATGTACTGGCAGATCAAGCCCGGCACATACCTGGCTGGAGACAAGGCCACCCGCGACAAGGATGGCTACTGGTGGATCCAGGGCAGAATTGATGATGTGCTGAAGGTAGCCGGACACAGAATCTCCAACGCAGAGGTTGAGTCCGCAGCCGTTTCTCACCCCAAGGTCGCAGAGGCAGCCGTCGTCGGCCAGCCCGATGAAGTCAAGGGCGAGAAGATCGTGGCCTTCGTCATTCTCAGAGATGGCGTCGCCGAGTCTCCCGAACTCGCAAAGGAGATCTCCACTCACGTGCGCAAGGTTCTGGGCCCAGTCGCTTACCCCGACAAGGTCTACTTTGTCAAGGATGTCCCCAAGACCAGGTCCGGCAAGATCATGCGCCGTGTCATCAAGGCCAAGGCCTTGGGCAAGGAGACCGGAGACCTGTCTGCTCTGGCCAATCCAGAATCCGTTGAGAATATCCCGCGCATTGACCTGTAAGTGGGATATCATCTCTTATTTTTTGTTGCTATTATTATTCTATTTCGCGCAGCTCTGGATTATATCTTAATTCCGGTTGTATTTCAATAAAATATATATTAATTTGTTGATAAAAATATCCTCTTTGGCTGATATCAATTCGGCGCAGTTTGCAGGAGCCGCAAACGGATTGAGGATTTTTTTTGCGGAAAAAAGATTATTAGCAAGATTTTCTGCTTGTCTGAAGATGCCTCTTTAACTTGCAATCATGCTGCAAAAAGTTTTAATGCTTCTAATCTGTAATACTAATCTGAAACGAGGGATTTGAGAGATGTCTGGTTGCGAGCACAAGATTTCCGGCAGCAGAGAGAAGATATGGCTGCCATACTACTTTGAAGGGAGAGAACGGGGACTGAAACCTCATCCGTTTTGCGTCGAGTGCGGCCTGATCAAAAACCTGTCATCAGAAAAGCCGCGCAGTGTCGGCTACTTCATGAATATTATCGCCGATCTCGGAAATCGCTACAAAATTGCCAAGGTTCAAACAAGGCTTATTGCTCTCGAGATGGAAAAGCAGGCTCTGGATGATAAATTCGGAATGGATCGAATGCAGCAAGAAGACTTATTCGTGGAGATCGTGACACGAATATTGAATATTCCTGCCAGAGCAGTATACGAATATCTGGATTGATGCCCGGACTAGAAGACTATATTTTTCAGGGCATCACAATAACATCACAATAGCTGCTCCAGTTCATCTCTCCTTAGCATATGCACCTTTGCCATGTGGTGGGGATGATATCGCATCTTCGCCTCCCTGATGCCTTCCACGCCCATATCGCTCTCCCGGTTAATGTAAGTGTATTCTTTAGCCAGGATCCTGGCAGTCTCAGCATTGATGGCTCTGTAAATTCCCTTGCAGTCAGACAGGCCTTTCTCGAAATGCACAATAGCCGTATCTCGGTTTAATCCTTCAAAGATGGACATGGCACCGATCTTGCCATTGGTGCGTATAGCCAGCCCGGAGATATTCAGCTCCTTATAATTAGTTAGGGCAAAGGACACTGCATTCTTTTCGCCAGCGAGCGACGGATCGGAGTCGCAGTCCTTCCAGTCGCACCAAAGCTCCAGAAAATCTTTAATTTCATCAAGGCTATCTTCGCGAATTGCCTCTACTTGAGGCATGCAGGTCTTATGAAATTTATTAAGTTGGTGTCGTATGGTTAGATATTTCTTGCCGGACAGTTCCGCCAGGTCGGTCGCCAGATAAACATAATCAAAGTATTTTCTCTCCTCATGGAACTCCAGATCGGGGTATAGCCTTGCTATCCACTCTTTTGTATCCGCGTCCAGGATGACAAACGGATACTCTTCATCGCTCCTGGCGGCAAGCTCCAGAACCTCGACGAGAAGCTCCGGGTTTCTGGGGCCAATGGGCGGGCGATAGCGCGTCCTTTTCTCAATGGTGCTGGAAAGGATGATGCAGCCCTCCTGGCAGGCATACCGATAATGGGCATAGTCGTTCCAGCAGACCATGTTGGTGAAGGTATTGTCGCTGTGCTCCTGAGGATAGCTGCTGTAATGGCGAACAAAGAAATCCCGGTCGGAGAGAGTGACCTGCCTGAAATCTGCGGCGCTCAGCATCCTCTTGCCTCCTCATTAAAGAGCATGGGAATATGTCCCGGCATGGGCGAAAATCCAATCTCCCTGTAAAAATCCTCTTTTCCCGGCTCTGCGATCAGGCCTATCCAGGTGATCTCCCTTTTCCTGCACTCCTCCAAGAGCCTGGCGACGATCATCGTTCCCACTCCCCAGCTTCTCCTGTCGCTCTGAACCACCAGATCCTGAATATACCCGTCTGCAATGCCATCGGAGATCACACGGCCCATACCCACTGCCCTTCCGGTAGAAATATCAATCGCCACGGCAAAGAGAAAGCTGCCCCGGATCAGGTCGTTTATTCTGCTGGCATCCATCTCCTCCTTCCACCAGCCTGCCGCCCGGTAGAGATCTACGATCTCCTCCTCTCGCCAGGAACGCACCAGGTCGATTCTGATTAAATCATCTTTCAATTCATTTTTCAGCAATTTATTATCCATTAATTCCGACTTCTCCAGTGCCTTCTCTGCTCATTTTCTATTCTATCCACTTCAGGATGACATCTTTGTCTCTCCTTGGTGCAATATGATCCAATTTCGTCGGATAGCCGAAGATGAGAGTGCCCTGCAATTTGCATCCATCCGGAACGCCCAGATCGGCCATGATTTCCCGGTCCTCACCCAATACAGATGCGAGGCCTATCCAGCAGCTTCCTATTCCCAATGATCGGGCGGCAAGCATCATGTTCTCTCCGGCAAGAGCGCAGTCTATCTGCGGCGAGAAGGCATGGCAATCAGAGAATATCATTATGAGCAGCGGGGCCTTGAAGAATATATCGAAATTGGGGCGGGAGACCATATTGGCGAGGCTCTTCATTTCCGGCCTGACGGATCTGCCTGCCTGCTCCTGCCACAGCTCTTTGGCTCTGCCGGAGAGCTTTGCTATCAGTTCTCTGTTCTTGATCACCACAAACCGCCAGGGCTGCATGTTGGCGGCGCTTGGGGCGTAGGTTGCTGCCCGGATCAGCTCCCGGATCACATCATCAGCAATATCATCAGGAAGATATTCTCTTACCGAGCGGCGCAAATAGATGTTCTTCAATACTTCATTTTCCGGGATTTCCGAATCATTGCTCATAGTAATGGGGGCATGATCCTCAAAGCATATAAAATTATAAGGCGAGATCTTTCCCGCCCATTCATCACTTAAAAAATGATTCAGTCAACTCTCATGAAGAGCTTGCCTTCTGCTCCGCAGACGGGACAGACGCCGGGCGCTTCTCTCTCCACGGTGTTGCCGCAGTAGGGGCAGACGTAGTAGGGGAAGGCCTCCTGGCCCTGGCTCAGATCGCTCAGCAGCTTTCTGTAGAGCCGGGAATGGATCTTCTCCACCTCATTGGCATAGTGGAAGGAGGTTTCCGCCGCTTTGTTGCCTTCCGCTTGCGCCGCAGCGATCATCTCCGGATACATAGCTTCCCATTCCTCGTCCTCTCCGGATATGGCCGTTTGCAGATTCTCTTTGGTGGACTTGATGCCTTTCAGGACTCGCAAATGATTTGCGGCATGAACCTCTTCTGCAGCGGCAGCTGCCCGAAAGAGCTTTGCTGCCTGGGCAAATCCTTCCTTGTCCGCCTTGGCCGCAAAAGCGCTGTACTTGCGGTTGGCCTGCGATTCGCCTGCAAATGCCTCTTTTAGAAACTTCTCTGTGTTGGACATGAGATTGACCTCATTTTTCTCAATGGTATTCGCTATTGGCTTATCTACCTATTCTTTATCCCTGTTAAGGATGATATCGATCGAAAAAAGATGTGAAAAAAGGGGTGCTAGGACTCTACTCGAAGTCCTCTCCACCCATGCCGCCCATACCGCCGGGCATGCCGCCAGCGCCTCCAGGCATTCCGCCCGGCCCGCTGGACTTGGAGGCGATGACATCATCGATCCTCAGAATCATGACTGCTGCCTCGGCAGCGCTGTTGATCGCCTGGGTCTTTACACGCAGAGGTTCAACCACTCCGAGGGCCAGCATATCCACAGGCTTGCCTGTGTCCATGTCCAGGCCGGAGGTCTTTGAGCCCATCTCGTGCTGGCTTCTCAGCGCGACCAGGGAATCGATCTGGTCAAGGCCCGAGTTTTCGGCCAGGGTCTTGGGTATGACCTCCATGGCATTGGCAAAGGCCTCAATGGCCAGCTGCTCGCGCCCGCCGACTGTGGACGCATAGGCTCGAAGCCTCAGTGCCAGCTCTACCTCAGGCGCGCCGCCTCCGGCGACCAGGAGCTTGTCCTGCAGAGCCACACCTACCACGCGCAGGGCATCCTCCATGGCGCGGTCCAGTTCGTCGACCACGTGCTCGGTTCCGCCTCGCAGGATAATGGAAACGGACTTGGGATTTTCGCACTGCTCGACGAAGGTCATCTTCTCATCTGAAACCTTTCTTTCCTCAACCAGGCCAGCCTTTCCCAGGTCGTCTTTAGAGATCTCATGAATGCTGGTGACGACCCTTGCTCCAGTTGCTCGGGCCAGCTTGTCCATGTCGCTCTTCTTGACCCGGCGCACTGTGTAAATGCCTGCCTTTGCCAGGAAGTGCTGGGCCAGGTCATCAATGCCCTTCTGGACGAAGAGCACATTGGCACCGGTGGCTACGACCCTATCGACCATGCCCTTGAGCATCGTCTCCTCCTGATCGAGGAATGCCTGCAGCTGGTCCGGAGAGGTGATCTGAATCTTGGCATCAACCTCAGTCTTCTCGATCTCCAGGGCAGCATTGATCAGGGCGATCCTGGCAGATGTTACGGACTTGGGCATATTGGGGTGCAGCCGATCCTTATCGATTACCACACCGCTCACCATCATGGAGTCGATGATTCCGCCGCCGACCTTCTTCTCCACCGTGATGTTATCGGTATCCACAGACCCGTCTTCGTCCACGACCGCCTGAACTGCCTTTACCGCCATATCGGCCAGCTCATCGCGATTGGACTGGGAGCCCTTGCCGGTCATGGCAGTGACTGCGATCTTCTTCAAAAGGCCTTCATCCTTTGCCGAGACCTTTACAGCCATTGCGTTGAGAATCTCCATCGACTTGTCAGCCGCCGCTCTGTAGCCGGCTGCAATTACGGTAGGATGAATCTCCTGCTCCAAAAGCTCCTCGGCCTGCTTGAGCAGCTCTCCGGCCAGCACAACCGCAGTGGTAGTGCCATCCCCGACCTCCTGGTCCTGGGTCTTGGCAATCTCAACCATCATCTTGGCAGCGGGATGCTCGATATCCATCTCCTTGAGAATGGTGACGCCGTCGTTGGTGATCACCACATCGCCCATGGTGTCTACAAGCATCTTGTCCATGCCCTTGGGGCCGAGAGTGGTCCGGACGGCTCCAGCCACTGCCTTTGCGGCCATGATGTTCGATCTCTGTGCATCCTTTCCGGCTGTCCTCTGGCTACCTTCCCTGAGAATGTATATTGGTGTACCGCTGAATTGTCCTGACATTGATTACCTCTATAAATGCTGATTGTATAGATGGATGTTGTTTGAGGTTCTATATAAAGTTAGCGCAATGTGTTATGTCGAAAACACTCAATCTCCGCGCCCGAAAAGACGCGCTGCGGGTGGATGGCATAGGCCAGCCATCCGGCCCGGGGAGAATTGGATAATTGGCGATTTATGATTGAGCTGTATGCGGTCTTCGAATCAATTATTGCTGATATCCCGCGGAATCAGAAGATTCCTCTCTTGGCTTTGCTTCTCAGAGTGGAGAGCTTTTGCAGGGCGTCTTCCAGAGTATCCTGCTTTTTGGCGAAGTGGAAACGAACCAAATTCTTCACATCCTCCCGGAAGAAGCTGCAGCCAGGAACTGCTGCCAATCCTACCTCTTTTGCCATCCATTCGCAGAAGACGGTATCATCCGGGCAGCCGAATTCGGATATGTCCATCATCACATAATAGGCCCCCTGTGGGTGGGTGTAGATGAGGCCTTCCTCATCTAGTCCCTTTGTGAAATAGTCTCTCTTCTCTGTGTAAGTCTCACGCAGCTCTTCATAGTACTCATCAGGAAAGCCGAGCGCTGTGACCGCTGCCTCTTGAAGGGGTGCGGGAGCGCCCACCGTCAGAAAATCATGCACCTTTCTCGCTCCATCGATTATATCCGGAGGAGCGATCAGGTACCCCAGCCTCCAGCCGGTGATGGAATAGGTCTTGGACAGAGAACTGCAGGATATGGTCCTCTCGAACATGCCTGGCAAAGATGCAAAATAGATATGCTGGTATGGCTTGTAGACGATATGCTCATAAACCTCATCGGTTATTACGAATACATCATGCCGCTCTGCCAGATCGGCTATGAACTGCAGCTCCTCCAGAGTGAAGACCTTTCCGGTGGGATTGGAGGGATTGCATAGAATCAGCGCCTTGGGCCTCAGCTCGAATGCCGTCGTCAGCTCTTTTTCATCAAACGAGAAATCAGGAGGATGGAGCGGCACAAAGATTGGCTCAGCACCGGAGAGAATGGCATCGGCACCGTAATTTTCGTAGAACGGCGAAAAGACGATGACCCTGTCACCGGGATTGCAGACGGTCATCATGGCGGACATCATGGCCTCTGTGCTTCCGCAGGTGACAACGATCTCCCTCTCCGGGTCGATGGGCAGGCCCATAAACCGGGTCTGCTTTCTGGCCAGAGCCTCCCGGAAATTCTGCGCTCCCCAGGTTATTGCATACTGGTGCGGCCCATTTCTGGCAGCATCCTCCAGGGCACGCAAAAGCGGCTCAGGCGGCTGAAAGTCAGGAAATCCCTGAGAGAGGTTCACAGCCCCGTAGGCGTTGGCAATTCTCGTCATCTTGCGGATGACCGATTCTGTAAAGTGCTCCAGGCGGCGGCTCGTTGTCGGCATAATGCAAATGACCTCTGAGGTATTAGAAACCCCGCATGTTCTAGATTAATCTGTGGGTCTGGCTCTGTGATAAAGCAATTTCCCAGATCTGCCGCCGCACGCAGATGCCTTGAGATCATTGATCCACATTCCATTTGAACCGTTGCACCATTGCGGAAAGCTCTAAATAATAACAGCAACGAAAAGTCGAGCACGATCTGAAATGGACTATAACGATTGCCTTAAATTCGCCAATGATAATCCCGTCAGCTTCATAGCCACAGTGGAAGGAAATTCCCCCAAGGTGCGGGCCTTCTTGATGTGGTTTGCAGACAAAAGCGGCTTCTACTATCACACCTCAGCGGCAAAGAATGTCAGTAAGCAGCTAAAGAACAATCCAAATACCGAAGTCTGCTTCTATCATGCTGGCGGGGACATCATGGCTAAGAACATGATGCGCGTCACTGGAAAGGTTGAATTTGTGGAAGACCTCAGCCTCAAAGCCCGGCTCCTGGAGGAGAGGCCGTTTCTCAAGGCCATCGTAAAAGGTCCAAACGACCCGATGCTCGAAATATTCCGCATTTATGAGGGCGAAGCACATTTCTGGTGCATGGCAGACAATCTAAGGGAAGCGGATATACCCAGGATAAAATTCGGATGAAATAGTATTCGAATTCGATGAGGAATCGCCAACAATTATGCCGCTAGAGCCATATGATTATCTGCGCATCCAGATCCAGATGGATTTTCAATGCCAGCGCTGCGGCCATTGCTGCCAGGTTGCCGATCCCATTGATATTTATCCCAAAGACATTCGCAGGCTGGCAAGCTTTTTCAATATCTCCGAGGACCAGGCCATCAAAGAATACACCATCCCTCATCCCAGCGAGCCCGACCTTCTCGCCTTCAAGGATTCTTCTCCCTGCCGGTTTTACGATGCCGGCCAAAAGGGCTGCAAAATCTATCAGGCCAGGCCCATGGTATGCAGATGCAGCCCATTTCTCAGCCCAGGCCAGATCGGCCTTGAGGGTGTGGAGATCTATGAAGACTGCCCTGCCTCAGAGAAGAGCTACATAAGGATTGAAAGAGATCTGGATATTTTGCTTGCACCCAACGCCAAAACGCAGAGGAAGCTGGAGAAGGCGTTAGCCAAGATGATGCAGATAGAATAAATTAAGATGATTTAAAATTAGCTGAAATGAACTGAAATGAAATCCGATGTAATCGTAATAGGAGCAGGCCCAGGAGGATCTATGGCTGCCAAAGCCGCGGCAGAGTCGGGCCTGAGCGTCCTTCTCTTGGAAAAGCGGCAGGAGATAGGCGAGCCGGTAAGATGCGCCGAAGGTGTGAGCTTCAGATCTGAGCTGTCTGAGCTGATCCAGGTTCAGCCCGACTGGATCTCAAGAGAGGTGCACGGTGTCAGGATGCACTCGCCAAATAACGATAGCGCATCCATCGATGTGGACGGCAAAGGAGGCGGCGGAGGGTACATTCTGGAACGCAAGTGCTTCGACCGGGGCCTAGCCCTCCAGGCGGCTCGCTCCGGAGCAAGAGTGCTGGTCAAGACCCGGGCTACGGGAATGGTCCGAAAGGACGGCCTGTGGAGAGTTGCAGCCTGCTGCAGGGGTGAGTCCCTGCAGATCGAGGCCCCTCTGATCATCGGCGCAGACGGAATCGAATCCAAGGTTGCCAGATGGGCAAAAATTGGCTCCGGGCTGAGCCGGGAGGACATAATGGTCTGCGCCCAGTATCTGGTTTTAGAGGAGAGCCTTGACCAGGACTACTGCGAGTTCTTCTTTGGGAACCGAATTGCTCCAGGCGGATACGCATGGATCTTTCCCAAGGGAAGAGGGCTTGCCAACGTGGGCATCGGCATCCAAGGCTCTCAATCCAGCCCTGGCGCGCCGAGGAGGCTGCTGGATGAATTCATGCAAAGCAGGATGCCTCAGGCTGAAATCCTTCAGATGGTGGCGGGAGGAATTCCTACCTCCGGCCCGATAAGCAGCACGACATCAGACGGCATAATGCTTGTGGGCGATGCCGCCCGCCAATCCGATCCTCTCACGGGTGGCGGTATTATAAATGCCATAAGGGCAGGAATATTTGCCGGAGAGACGGCTGGCAAAGCAGTCCCTTCAGGGGATACAGGCCGCGCCTCTTTAAAGGAATACGAAGACCGCTGCAAAATAGCCATCGACAAACAGGTTGAGAGACGCTACCACGCTAAAAATCTATTCCTGAAGCTCACTGATAACGATCTGAATAACCTGATCGGATCGCTGCATGGAAAAGATCTCACAACCATGAATACCAGAAGTCTGATGAGCGTTCTCTTCAAGCAGAATCCAAGGATGCTCTGGAGACTGGGCGTATCTAACCTGATCGAAAGGCTTTGATCAATTGAACAGAAAAAGGCGCAGGTGGGAAAGATAGAGATGGACTACACGGCAGTGCTCGATAGCTATGGAATTATAATTGAGGAAGACCTGAAGAGGCGACTGGATGAGATGGTCAGCGACGGCAAAAAGTATCATCCCTTCCTGGGAGAGGTCTATGATGCCGCCCGCGAGTTTGTGCTCAGAGGAGGAAGAAGGCTCTCCGCCGTCAGCACGCTCATCGTCTACCAGGGCTTTTCCGGCAAAATTGACGACCGAATCGTGCCAGTCTGTTCCGCCATTGAACTCTACCGGCACAGCATCCTCATCCATGACGATATTGTAGACGCCGAGGAGATGAGACGAGGCGAAAAGACTCTGCACAGGATCTTTGCCAGGGAACTTGATGAGCGCTTTGGCATTGCATCAGCCATGTTTGCCGGAAATATCCTCTATGCTCTGGCAATCGAGATCCTCCTGAAATCAGGCTTTGATTGCGGCAGGACAGCCGAAGCCGCCAAGCTGCTGGCTGCGGAATTTCGGGCCGTGAATGAGAGCCAGATCCTTGATATGCTCTTCGAGTACAAAGATCCAGATGTCAGCGAGTGGACCGTCATGGCTGCCAGAAGGGCCGCCACCCTCTTCAAGGCATCAATGCTCACCGGCGGGCTGCTGGCATCCGCTTCCGAAAAGGATCTGGACCTGCTCCTTGAGGCTTCCAGGCATATCGGGTTTGCCTTTGATATTCAGGATGATATCATCGATACCTTCGCCACTGAGGAGCAGTACGGGAGAGTTCCCTGCGGGGATATCGGCAAGAGGAAAAAACCGCTGCACGTCATCCTGGCTCTCCGGAAAGAGAGCCGCCTCGCAGAAATCATGCAGCAGGGAAGAAGCCTTGGCGGAAAAGAGATCGAGAAAGTCCAGAGTTTGATCAGGGACTGCGGAGCTCTAGATGAGGCCAAGTCAATATCAAGAGAGCATGCCGCTCAGGCTGAGAAGCTGATCCTCAAGTCCGGGATGAATCAGCAAGCAAAGGACTTCTTCGTGTCATTCATAAGATTCGTGGACGAGAGCCTTGACTGGTACAAATAGCCAGGAAGAAGCGAGAAGAGCAAATTGGATATAGCGAGAATTTGATGTAATAGGAATCTAAGGGAGCAGGAGGAGTGGCAATGAAGGTTCTGGCTGTTCTGGCAAGCCCCAGAAAGGGCGGAAACACCGAGATTCTGGTGGATGAGATGCTCAGTGGCGCACAGCAGAAAGGCCACGCTGCCGAAAAGCTGCACCTCTATGACTGCGAAATCCTGCCCTGTCTGGATTGCCGAGGCTGCAAAAGGCAATCCTCCGGTTACAATTGCGTCCTTGCGGACGGAATGGCTGAGATCTATCCCAGGCTCGAGCAAGCAGATATCATCATCTTCGCCACGCCGGTCTACTGGTACGGGCCAACTGCCAAGATGAAGCTGCTGATCGACAGGCTTCGGCCCTATATCGCCAGCCGCAAGCTTGCCGGCAAGAAGGGGCTGGTGGTCAGTCCGTCCGAGGAAGGAGCGTCGTGCTGCGGGCCGCTCCTGCAGATGTTTGCCATGTCCTTTGAATATCTGGGCATGCTGAATGGGGGAAGCCTGCTCTCCCAGGCTTATGAGAAAGGCGAGATCAGGAAGAGCCCGGAGGAGTTGCAGAGAGCAAAAGAGATGGGACGATCATTATAGCCGATCGCCGATTGCTATATCCGCCAATTTTTTCCGCCTCCGATTTCACAATCCCGCCTCCACAGTCCAGCCTCAATAGAGTTCCGGTCCTGTTCAGTCCTGTCCCGGAGCAGTTCCCTCCTCAAAAAGATTCATCATTAATGCTGTCATATGGTTTTTTCTAGCCGGTGATTTTCATGAGACAGAGAATTTGCACCCCGATTGCGCTTGCCGCCCTGATATGCTGCTGCATGCTGATGCCTGGATCAATGGCATCAGAGATCCCGAATAATTCCAATGCGTTCATCGACTCGGGATGCGTTGGTGAAGGCTTCAGCCTGAACTGCGACAGTCTGGGGCTCAAAGAGAAATTCGGATGCATGCAGATCGTTAATGCTTCCCGGGAACTGGATAACCTCTCGCCAGGCCTTCCCATAGTCGAATGCCTGTACCTCGGCAATGATTCCGGCCCGTCTCAGGGAATCCTTCGGGAAGGCTGCATGATGCCGCTCTTCCGGAAGTATGTCGTCAAGCAGGGAGAGGATTTCAAGCTTATAGAGAGCGCCGAGGATTTCAAGTCGGAATTTGCGCCGGTGGAGACGAAGGAAGAGGCACTGGCTTTTGCCCTGGCTCTCACCAGCTCACTACCCAGGTATGATACTTCTGTTCCGGAAGGCTACTTTTCGGTATCCTCCGCAATGACGCCGACGTACGCCAATGAGACCGAAAAAGGCTACATCGTCCATCTGTTCGATAGCCAGCTTTGCGGCTGCGGCACCCATCCATATTATGCGGTTGACTATCTGGTTAGCAAAGATGGCAATGTGACAGAGATTGCAAGGCAGGAGGTCTATAACAGCACAATGCAGATCTGCTTCGACTAGGAGGCAGGAGAATAATGGATAAATCCCTGATAGGGACCTGACCGGGATGCAGCCATCAGATCGACGGTGCCATCCGGGCGATCTCATTGGGGACGGAACTGGCGAACAAAATGGAAAACAAGATCAGTAGCGCCAGAATGCCTGGCGCTCTATCTAGCGTTTTATGGCTTTGGCATTCCCGTCGCCCACAAATTCGCCGCCCGATGTGAGAATATAAGTTCCGGACATGGTACTAACTGAGGTGCTGTTTGCCACGGTCAGGATGATATCGTATTTGTCGGGAATCTGGCCTGAGTATTCCGATTCAGTTGATGTGACGGTCAGCGTCAGTTCATCCTCCTTGAGAGACCCGCTGACTGTAACCGAACTGCTCTTGCTTTCTTTGGTTATGGTTCCATAGCCCATGAATTTTTTCTCGTCTGAGGACCACAGGCTCAGATCTAGCAGTCTGTCAGGGCGATCCTCGAACCTAATCGACCACTTGCCGCTCAAATTATCCGATTGATCATCGGTTTTGTTCTCGCTCTGATTAGCCTGGCTTTCGGGAAGAGCCTGCTGCTTTGCAGCTGCCGACGGCATTGCCATATTGGGGCTGGTGATCTTTGGCGTTGGCATATCCATATTCGCGAACGGAATGCTAGGAGCCGCGATATCGCCCGGTTCATAAGCACATGCTTGCAGAGATAAACTGAAGAGCAATATTGCGGATAATAGTAAGCTTGCTATTCTCAATGAGTCTAACCTCCACCATTTTGCTGATCTTGCTTTATTACAGATCTTGCTTTATTGCTGATCCTGCTGTTACAGTGAATGTTATTGCAGTGATCAATTATAAGGCTATCCGGCAATCCAGCTATCCGGAAGCATATTTGAAGGCCGCAATAGCCGGGACAATCTCCTCCCCGGCTCTGGACGCAAAAATAATAATACTATTGTGCCATCATCATAATCCGGTGACACCCTCTTGAGCACATGCGAATCGAGAACGATCTGGTGGGACGATGGACTGTGGCTGATCGATCAAACCCTTCTTCCCGGCAAGCTCCTGCCCCTGCGCATAAAAAGCGTCCGGCAGCTGCTAGAAGCAATCAAGACCCTACGCGTGCGCGGCGCTCCCGCCCTGGGGGCCGCCGGATGCTATGGGATTGCGCTTGCTGCCAGCCTCTCCTCAGCTGAAAACGGGCCGGAATTGATGGATGAGCTGGAGACTGCCGCCGCCATGATCAAAGGCTCGCGCCCCACAGCGATCAACCTCTCCTGGGGAGTGGAAAGAGCCTTGCAGGCTGCGGCTCTTCAGGAAACGGCAGAGGATATTCGTGAGGCAGCGCTCCGGGAGGCTGAGGAGATCGCCCAGGAGGACATCCGCATCAATAAGCTTCTTGGAAAGAACGGAGCCAGGCTTCTGGATGACGGGGACAGCGTTCTCACCCACTGCAATGCCGGAAGGCTGGCCTGTGTCGGCTGGGGAACCGCCCTGGGCGTCATCCGCTCCGCCGTTGCCGCAGGAAAGCAGATCCATGTCTATTCTTGCGAGACCCGGCCGCTGCACCAGGGATCGCGCCTCACCTGCTGGGAGCTTTCTCAGGACGGAATACCGGTCACACTGCTCTGCGACAGCATGTCAGGCAGCCTGATGAGAAAAGGCAAGATCGACAAGGTAATCGTGGGAGCGGACCGAATCACAAGGGATGCAGCCTTTAATAAGATCGGAACCTACAGTCATGCCGTCCTGGCAAAACATCACAAGATCCCCTTCTACGTGGCTGCGCCCCTCTCCACCTTCGACCGCCAGCACGGGGAAGGTGAAATTGTAGTTGAGGAGCGGGACAAGGATGAGATCTGCCGGATGGGTGGAGTGCAACTCGCGCCCCAGGGAATTGAGGTCTACAATCCGGCCTTCGATGCCACGCCCCTGGAGCTGGTAACTGGTTTGATCACTGAGAAGGGCGTATTCAGGCCGCCTCTGATGCCGCCAATTTAAATGAGCTTAGCCCTTATCTTTTCAGAGACTCCTTCAAGCCAGGAATATATTCAATACCAACCGGCACCGAAATTGTCGATCCATTGAAATCATCGCCAATCGGCTGGAACCTGCCACCGAGATGATGTGATAAAAATGCTTCCGTCACGGCGTAAAACGATATTTTGTTCTCAGGCCTGGCAAAACCATGTCCTTCATCAGAGTACAGAACATAGGTTACTGGAATGCCCTTGGACTGCATCTCCCGGACGATCTGTTCCGATTCGTTTTCATTTACCCTTGGATCATTGGCCCCATGCCCGATGAGCAAAGGCCGCTCAATTCGATCAACAAAGAATAATGGAGAGCGTGTTCTCAGGAAATCCCTTCCTTCCTCTGTTCGGTTGTCGCCAACTCGGGTCAGATATATTTCAAACTCCGGCACCCAATACGGCGGTATGGTCTCCATCATGGTTATCAGATTGGATGGACCCACGATATCCACTCCGCAGGCAAAGACCTTGGGGGTGAAGGTGAGGGCGGCAAGAGTGGCATAGCCTCCGTAGCTGCCACCCATTATGCCAATCCTCTTAGGATCGGCGATTTTTGATTCAATAGACCAGTTAACGGCATCGATGAGATCATCCTGCATCCTGCTGCCCCACTCTTTGTCTCCGGCATCGGTAAAGTTCTTGCCAAATCCGGTTGATCCTCGGAAGTTTACGCTCAGAACTGCATAGCCTCTATCGGCTAGCCATTGATGAACCGGATTATACCCCCACTCATCTCGGTCCCACGGTCCGCCATGAACATACAGAATCATAGGAAGCGGCTTGCTTGGCAGACCGCCGTCATCAGAACTGTTCAGAGGCAGAGTATAATAGCTGACCAGGTCCCAACCATCGCGTGACTCTATGACCACGGGATGCATTTTGGCGAGGGGTATCCCCTCCAGACTCTTGCGATTTGTGAATAAGAACGTCGCAGTTCCGTTATCGCGGTCATAATAATAATATTGTACTGGGCCGTTATCTATGAGATAGGCCACTATCCAGAATCGGTCATCGAGACTGCGGCTGACGATTTCCACCTCGCCATCCTCTAAATTCTGCAAATATTCAATGTCGCCGGCAATGGAATTATCCAATATCTTCCAGCTCCTGCGTTCATAAGTAAACGCAGCAGCCTGTGCATTTCTCTTGGCATAATGCATAATCATGCCATCGAAGTCCGCTTTAGGATCTTCTGCCAGCAGTGATTGCCTGCCAGTATTCAGGTCAAAGAGAAAAAGCCCGGCGGTGTTTCGCCCTCTGCTATCCGCAAGATATATTGATTCTTCTGTTTCATTAAATCCCAACATATAAGTGGTCAGGACGTCTTGCATGGGAATCTTGAGGATTATGTCCCATCCGCCTTTTCCGTTTGCCCTGTAAATCTCGTTTCCGCCGTCAGAGGTCATCTTCTGTGCCAGTCGTATGCTGTAGTTCTCATCTACTCGATAAATGGAGAAACCTTCCGTATTATTCTGCACAAGCGTGACATTGCCTGTATCGATATTGATTCGATAGAGATCATGGTATCGAGGGTCACGTTTGTTGAGGCCGACGATAAGCTCCTTTGGGAACCTGCGACTATTTGTATACAGCTGAGATTGCACTTTCTCAAAAGGCGTGAGATCTTTGATCACTCCACTTGTCAGATTTGCGATGTAAACTCTCCAGTTCTCATCGCCATTGATGTCCTGACGGTATATTATGTGTTCATTCGTATAGCTCCAGCCATATGTACGAATACCTCGGTAAGTGTCATTGGTGACGAGCTTGGCATTCCCAGGATCATCAACCGGTGCAACCCATACATTGAGAACGCCATTTATCGGAGCCAGATAGCTTATCCTCGTTCCATCCGGGCTGAGCAATATATTGCTTCGATCCGGGTTGCCGAAGAGCACATCCCTTTGTATAAGAGAATTCTCGCTACAATTGCCAGTGCAGCTGCAAGAGGCAAGAGCGATCAGGACAATCAGCGATAGTAAGAGGCTTTTCATATGGCTACCTCAAATAGGTTAATATTTGAACCTTTTTATAAACGACTTATCTATCCAGCTCTTCAGCGAGTAGATGAGCCGCGTGGGGACGCCTATGCAGGTCTTGCCCACCACGCCCACCGCACAGTCAGCTCCAAGGGAGATGAGCGCCACCTGGCTGTCAGTGCTCGCCCGCACAGAGTACTTCTCGAAGGTTTTGCCCTTGATCATATTTCTGAAATGGCCGGCGAGATACTTGGCCTGCCGCTCGGCCTCCAGTCCGGTCTTGGTGGCAAGCTTTCCGTCGATCTCCACCCAGGCACAGTCGCCTATGGCAAAGACGTTGGCTTTGGCATTGAGGTGATCGTCCACAAGTATCCAGCCGTTCTTCTTGGGCAGATTCAGGCTCTGGATGAATGGAGTGGGCTTGATGCCTGCCGTCCAGATGGCCATATCGCAGTCCAGACTGCTGTTGTCGGTGAAGATGATGCAGTCCTTCTTGACCTCAGCCACCTGGGTGGAGGTGAGGATATTGACCCCCTTCTTGGATAGCGCCTTTTCCACAAGGTCCGAGGTCTGGGGCGAGAATTGGGGCAGGACCCGCTCTCTGGCCTCGATGATGTAGATGCTGGCGTCCATGCTCTCCGCCAGAATGGACGCCGCCTCGACGCCCGTGAGGCCGGAGCCCATGATCATTATGCGCTCGGGATAATTATCTTCGACGTAACGGCGCGCCTTCTTGGTCTCCTCCAGGGTGTTGATGGAAAAGGTGTTCTCGACGCCCTTGATCCCGAAGTAGTTTTGAGCGGCGCCGGTAGCCACCACCGCATAGTCGAATTCCACCTCGCTCTTCTCACAGATCACGGTGTTATCTTCCAGGCGAAGAGCTCTATCCTGAACATGGACCGCTCCCACCTTCTCGCAGAATGGCTTCAGGGGCGCAGCCAGATCCTGTAGCCTCGCCACCCCGCCCAGGTATTCGGGATATAAAGCCTGCATCTCAACCTGCTTTTTGGGCTCAATCAATGTGAACTGCAGAGGGCAGGGCGCGGCTACTCTTATCAGCTCTGCTCCGGCTATGCCTCCACCAATGACAGCAACTCTCATGATCTCGAAAACCTCTCTATTTGGCCGCGGCTACTAATGCTATTAATGCCTGCATATTCCTGTATTGAGTCTATCACAGATCGGTTATAAAAGCATCGTGCCTGAAAAAGTCAAGAAAGCGGGAAAACAGGAAAACCTGCCGCAGGGCAGCAGTTTTTATAATGCTTCCTTCATAACGATGCAATCGATATGATCACTATTAACTTCGATGGCCTTTGCTATCCAAAGAATCCCGGTGGCGTTGCCGCTTACGGCTACCTGGTCAGCAGATACGGCAAGCCGATCTGGCGGGGATTTGGAAGCGTTGGCGAGGGAAAAGGCATGACCAACAACGTGGCCGAGTACGAGGCCCTGATGGCTGCCGCGCAATGGCTGATAGATGAGGAGATCGATGAGAAGATCCTCATCAAAGGCGACTCGGAACTGGTGATCAAGCAGATGAAAGGCCAGTACAAGGTCTCCTCTGCCACCTCCAAGAAGTATGTGCCCGAGATCAAAAGGCTGCTACTGGGAAAAGACGTCAGCTTTGAGTGGGTGCCAAGAGAGGAGAACGAAGAGGCAGATGGCCTCTCCAGGATGGGCTACGAAAGCTACATCCGCCGGAAAAGAGGCAATCCTCATTAGCGGCATTGATCGCTATATAGATCGCAATTATAGCTGCATCATTTGAAGTCCTTTCTGATGGCGTTGGTGCACTATTTCCGCCCAGCCTCACTCTTCTCGCACAGGTAGAGGGCGAAGAACCCGTGGCTCTTCCTTGCCTGCTGTATGCTGAATCCCGCCCTTTCGATCAATCCCTGCATGATCCAGTCCATGGTGGAGTATTCCTTCTTCACATGGTTGGAGATGCTTCCGGCAAAATTGGGCCCGGCCTTCTCTTCAGCTTTGGAGATGAAATCATCCAGAAATTTTTCATTCTCAGCAGGATCAAAGGAGAAGACGACATCTCTCAGGCAGAGCTTGCCGCCGTCTTTGAGCATCTTCGCCATCCGCAATAGCGCAATCTGTTTCCAGAAGTCGGGCAGATGGTGCAGGGCGATCTGGCTGACGATGCCGTCCAGCGGCTCGCCAGCATGGCAATAGGTGAGAAAGCCGGCGGACAGAAACTGGACATTCGAGACTGCACGCGCCGCAGCCTTCTTTTCCGCGTAGCGCAGCATTCCGGCAGAAAGATCTACGGCATAGACCTTGCGGCAGCGCTTGGCTGCGGCTATGGCGAACTCGCCTGTGCCCGTGCCTATCTCCAGGATGCTCTGATCGGGACGGAGAGCAAGATAGTCCAGAATCTCATCGATCTCGCCCTGAACATCTCGATACTTTTGCATATTGCGGTCGTAGATCTCGGCCATGGCGTCGAAGTCTGCGCCGGGGTGGTCGGGCTCATGGTATTGCCAGTTGGGAGCGGACATTATTCTGCTTCAAAGACGTTTTTTTCCATAAATCTTGCGGATCATAAAGGATGCTGAGAGAAACGAGAGGCTCACCGGCACGCCTCCCTCCCCAGATTTCCACGAGCCAGCGAGAAGATCGTTCCCATGGCACACAGCCCGGCAAAGATTCCGAAGGCAACCTTGATGCTGACCATTAGCTCGTCAAGCTGCTCCGGCGCGATCTCCACATGCCCCATGATCACCGAGAAGATGAGCATGGCAACCCCCAGGCTCATCATCTGGCCGATGAGCCTCATGGTGCTTACCATCCCGGAGGCCATGCCATAATCGCTCTGATCCACTGAGCTCATGATGGCATTGGTGTTTGGCGAAGAGAACAGCGCAAAACCCAGGCCGAGAAGGACAAGGCTTGCCAGGATAGTGTCTATCGCAGTCTCCGGAGTGAGAAAGCCGAGGCCCGTAAGGCCCACCACGCACAGCCCCATGCCAATGGATGCCACAATCCGGGGCTCGATTCGATCCGAGAGGCGCCCGGCGATGGGAGAGAAGACCGCCTGGACGATCGGCTGAGCCATGAGGATCATTCCCGCAGTCTGGGGATCGTATCCCTTCATGTATTGCAGGAAGAGGCTGAGCAGAAATCCCACTGCAAATGTGGCGCTGTAGTTGATGAGAGCGGCCAGATTCGAGAATAAAAAGACAGTGTTATGTCTGAAGACGCTGATCTTTATCACCGGATTAGGGGAACGCGCCTCCCAGCTCAAGAGCGCAGCCATCAGAGCCGCGGCAATGATCAGCAGATATGCTCCGGACCAATCAGGAATCAGGGATAGGCCGTACATCAGGCAGAAGAGCGTCCCGCCGTAAAGAGCGGAGCCAAGATAATCGAAGCTTCCGGATTCCCAGGGACGCCACTCTTCCCTGATGAACCTCTGAGAAAGGGCGGCAACCAGGGCAGCAAGGATCGCAACGCCGGCATAGATGAACCTCCATCCGGCATGCTCAGTGATGATCCCGCCCAGAAATGGACCGGTGCTGGCCCCAAGATACACAATAGCCACATTGATTCCCAGAACGCGGCCCCTTTCACTCGCAGGAAATACCGCAGTTATGATGGCGATGCCCGTTCCAAAGATCATGGCGCTGCCAAGCCCCTCAACCACGCGAGAGGCGATGAGCATCTCAATCGAGGTAGATGCGCTGCATAATATCGACGATACGATGATGATAGACATGCCGGTAACGAATATCTTTTTTCTCCCAATCATATCGGCTATCCGGCCAAACGGCACGACAAAGATGGCTGCGGATAGCAAAAATCCCGTCACCACCCAGCCCAGGAGGGCCTGGTCAGGAACCGCAAAGTCGGAGTTGATGGTGGGAAGGGCGACATTTACGGATGATGCCAGGAACGGAGTGATGAAGGAAGCCAGGCAAATGGTGGCGAGCACAAGCCGATTATCATTCATTGCGGGCTCTTATAATGGCGCACATGTTCATAAAGCCATTTGCAGAACGGACTTAAGATTCCCACCATGCTAAATTTTTTTGACGAAGGCTATACGACCTCTTCGTTCTCTGTAGCCACAAACTCTCTTGAATCGAAGTAGCCAAAATTATTTATAGAATACAATCGTGATAATCCTGCTATAATTTATCAAAGGTGCTGGTTTTTCTATGTCCATCGATAAAAAGCATTCAGCTTCAGAGGCACTTAATAGCAGGAATCGAAGTGCTATGAGCGCAGCAGTATTTCTTGTTATAATGGCGCTGCTTTCCATACTGCCATTGCCTTGCTTGGCCCATCCGCCATCAAATGTAGTCGTCTCCTACAACGGAGAAAATCAGACGCTAAAGGTGACTTTGACCCACCAGGTCTCAACGCCTGCAAGCCATTATATCTACAAAATAGCAATCGATAGGAATGGAAAAGAGATCCTTAAAAGGGAGTACAAAGGCCAGCCTTCTTCTTCAACATTCAGCTACAACTACCCGCTCAACGCGAGTCCCGGAGATCTCATCAAGGCAACTGCCTATTGTGTACTAGCGGGAAGCAAGTCCGCCGAGATCGTAATAGGTGATGCAAAGCTTCGGGTTCAGCAAGCTGGAGAGAAGAATGCACCTCCTGAAGTGGCCGAATACGCAGCAGACTGGCCGCTTCCAAATAAGGATTACAAGAACACCAGAGCAACCTTTGATAGCGAAATTAATTCTGAGAATGCCGCAAATTTAAAGGAGGCCTGGTCCTTTCCAATACCAGGCATCTCAGCCTTCGGCGCTGCCGCCAGCAATCCGATCATCGTTGGAGAGCGAATTTTCCTGCAGGACCTGCAATGCAATGTCTTTGCCCTGGATCTTCAGACGGGAGTGCCCATCTGGTCCAAGTTCTATAATGCAACCAATGTCGTCGGCCCCAATGGTCCGGCAGTTGGATGGGGCAAGGTCTTCATGGCCAAAGACCTTTACAATGTAACTGCGCTCGATGCAAACACCGGAAAGGAAATCTGGTCTGCCAGGCTTTCGGATATAAACACAACAGGGATCGACATCCAGCCGCTTGTTTATAATGGATTAGTCTATGTCTCTACCGTTCCGGGCACGGGGGATGTCTTCTACGCGCCTGGCGGAATCGGGGTAATCTATGCCTTAGATGCAGAAACTGGTGATGTGGTCTGGAGCTTTTCAACGGTAGACTCTCCAGACCTGTGGGGGCACAAAGAGGTAAACAGCGGCGGAGGATCTTGGTACCCGCCGGCCATTGATGTGAGCAGCGGGCTTTCATTCTGGGGCATAGGAAATCCTGCACCATTCCCAGGGACCGAGGATTGGCCAAGTGGCACTAGCAGGCCGGGTCCAAATCTCTACACAAACAGCATAGTAGCCCTGGACCACAAGACGGGCGAAATGGCATGGTTCAGGCAGGTTCTTCCTCATGACCTATTTGACCATGACTTCCAGATCTCCCCAATCCTGGCAGACCTGAAGATCGGCGGAGATGAAAAGAAGCTGGTCTTCGGGGCAGGCAAGATGGGTATGGTTTATGCATTCGACCGGAACTCCGGAGAGATGCTATGGTCGACGGTAGTAGGAAAGTATGACGAGACCGCTCAGCTCGATAGGCTACCCAATGGAACAACAAGGATCTATCCGGGAGTTCTAGGGGGTGTTGAGACTCCCATGGCTTATAGCGACGGAATTGTCTTCGTCCCAGTTGTGAACATGTTTGCTGATTGGACCCCAACTTCTACAAACCTGTCCGCATTGGACTTCTCCAACGCAACAGGGGAGCTTGTAGCCTTGGATGCTGCCACAGGCAAGATTCTCTGGATAAAGCTCTTGCACACCATGGCACTTGGCGGAGCTACTGTGATAAACGATCTGGTCTTCACAGCAGAGTACGATGGCACAATCCATGCATTCAAGGTGGATTCGGGCGAAGAGGTCTTCGCCCATAAAGCTGCAGCCGGAATCAACGGTTGGCCTGCTGTTGCTGGCAACTTTATTGTCTGGCCTGCAGGAGATGGAGACAAGCCATCTCTTGTCGCCCTTAAACTTGGTCCGAGAAAAGCTGCAAACCTGAATGCGACAGGGCAGAAAGAAGCAGATACAGAAAGACAGGTCATTGGACAGACGAATCCATCAGAGGCAGTCTCTGCAGTTTATGCAAAGGGATCTCTATCCAATGATACCGGCCCAGTTGAATGGGTTCCGGACGGCCTCATATCCAAAGGTGAATACAGGAAGAATCTCAGTTTATCAAACGGAAGGTACGTCATATACTGGAAGAACGATGCTGAGTACCTTTACATGGCACTTGTTGGGCTGGCAAATGGTTTCGTAGCCATTGGCTTTGAGCCCAATCAAGCGATGAAGGACGCAGATATGGTTATGGGTTGGGTTTCAAATGGCAATGCCACCGTCCTGGATCTGTACTCGACCGGGATATATGGACCTCATCCGCGAGACGAAGACCTCGGCGGGAGAGATGATATCCTGGAGTTCGGGGGTACTGAGTCTAATAACAGGACAGCAATTGAATTTAAGAGGAAAATGGATACTGGAGACAGGTTCGACAAAGCCTTCCAGCCAGGGCAGAAAGTCAATATAATATGGTCCATGTCCGCAACAGATGCTCTTGAGGTAAGACATAACACAAGAGGGGTATCTATGATCGATCTGGACTAGGAAATCACTTTTTAGCTCAAGGTAATTAGCGCCGAGGGTGAGATTCGAACTCACGAGACCCTTTCGAGTCACCAGCTATCCAGGAGAACTCACTCCAGGCTGGCGCCCTACCGCTAGACGACCTCGGCATATTTCAGATTGATCTTTCAGCGCCTGGCTGCGCCAGATGCCGCTCGGGAAGCGTCCCTTTCGGCCAGCTTCCACGCCTTGGGATACGTGCCCGGCTCCATTATTACCCTTTCGGTCAGAACGGCAATTCCGCTCTTGCCCTCAAGCATCTCCCGGCTTTTCATATTCGCCCGGCCAATGCCTACTGCTTCTC